>Ga0209137_1000256_pt1 | contig 58857 bp, 57 predicted proteins | sample SaaInl5LU_22_DNA_FD_184642 | JGI IMG/M metagenome (GOLD analysis project Ga0209137, IMG submission 184642) | Marine microbial communities from expanding oxygen minimum zones in the Saanich Inlet - ESP_105LU_22_DNA (SPAdes) (version 2) | ecosystem: Environmental > Aquatic > Marine > Intertidal... | reverse complement strand
ACCCCAGACGAGCAGGACGGCGAGAGTAGCGAGAATAACGAGGGTCGTAGTGCTCATGGCGATCTCCACAGGTGAACTGCACAAAGCATACCTTGCTTGGTTGGTGCAGGCACGCGCGGATTGTGCACTGACCGCTATGGTGTTCTTGTCGAGAAAAATGGTATGAAAGACGTGGCTTTTTTGATTAGCCCCACTGACGACGAGAGAGGCGTTCTGATGAATGATTTGATCCTACAACCCGTTCTTTTTATGGGTGTGCTGAGTTTCGTAATGATGCTGCTTATGTATGCCACCCGTATTCCTGCCGCGAAGCGTCTGGAGGCTGAAGGCGTGGACCTGCAGAAACTAGCGCATCCCTCACAGTTGGGAGGGGTATTTCCAAGCAACGTGGAGCGTGTTGCGGATAACTACAATCATTTATGGGAGCAGCCGACGTTATTTTATGCCGTCATAATGGTGATTTGGGCCCAAGGTCACACGGATACGGTGCATCTGTATGCAGCCTGGAGCTACTGCGGTTTACGATTGCTGCACTCTGTGATTCAGGTGTTGGTGAATCATGTTTGGATGCGCTTTAGCGTATTTATGTTGAGCTGGGTCGCGCTGGCTACCCTGTTATTTCGTGAGGTTGGCGCTGTGCTACGCTAGCGATGGCCGACAACAATAACGAGTAAAAAAAGTAGGGAGCATTGTAATGTGTCTTTTGACTGCGAAGCATCATTTCGGTTTGAGTGCCGTGATTATTTTTATCGGGTTTCTTGTCGTTCAATCGGCGAGCACGTTCGCTCAAACCCTTAACACCTTTGAGCGCAATACGATAGCGGACCCAGATAAAGTCAATGCAAATTTCCGACAGCTTTCAGAGCAAATAAGCGGGCTTGAAAGTCTGTCGTCGAGAGTTTCCCGAATTAATCAGCAGCTCGGCGAGGCCGTAGTTGTTGACTGTGAAGCTGACTCAGATGCATTGCTAAGTGCCATAAGAAGTAAAGCAACGAACATTGAAGTGGTGCGCGGTACATGTAACGCCAATACTAAGGTCGACAACGCAGGGGAAATCAATGAGTTTGGCGATCTTAGAATCAGTGGTTTGGGGTCTACAAAACCTATATTGCTGACGTCGGCAGAGGACGGAGCTGCGGGTTATTTAGGGGGGCGGGGCGGTCGGTTAGAGCTTATTAACGTGTCTCTACGAGGTGGTATAATGCGCGCGGGATCCGATGCAACGTTGCGATTAAAAGACACAGATATTGAATGTAATAACCAAAATACTGTCGCCATAATTTTGTTTGGGGGGGGCGGCTTCCTAATTGGTTCAACGGTGAAAAACTGTAATGTGGCAGCGTGGCTGGGGTCGGCTTCGTCTCTTTTGGTTCAAGCGTCAACGGTTGAATTGATGGCACCGAGCCCTATTTCGGTTGGTTTCTCCTTAGTAAATGGTTCAGTTCTTGAGCTGGAGGACTCCGTTCTTACTCGTAATAATCCATCGCCCGATGAAGCTTTTTCAGTCCCGTTTGCCATCGGTTCAGCGTCTCACGTGGGCGTCACTGGCTCAGCAATAGATGGCGGCGGCAGAAGTTTTATCTCCGTAAATAATGGCGGTTCTTTGGCATTTAACCGAGCCAAAGTGACTGGCGAGGTCGTCGACAATGCGCTTCGTGACAGTCTTGTGGGGCTGTCGGGAGCATCGCAGTTTAGGGCGGACAGAACCACTTTCGAAAACGTTAGCATCCAAGATTTTGACCCTTATTTACTGGAAGACTCAGCGACCACGGCATACCTTTCGAGCGATGCTGCGCGCAGTCATGCGAATTTAACGGTGAGTGCCGGCCGTCAGGTGGTTCTAGCAGGCGCATGGCTAGGAGAAAATCTTCGTGCATCGGTTGGCCAGGCAGGTGTTGTCAGTGTCCGCAACGCTGAGCAGATCGACGGTTTTTCGCAGGGCCTTCAAAATGATTTTCGATTTAGCTTTAACGATGGCTCTGGAAGGGGTTTTGACATCGACAGTACACTACGAGTTCAGTCTCTTGCTGACCTAACCTTTTACCAAGAGGATGCAGACTTTTTAGTTGGGGCTTGTAAACTTGGTTATCAAATGGCGCAAATACCAACTGCGAGCTCCATGTTGGGCGTGTGGCAGTGTGCTCCTCCCCCGTCCTCTCCGTAAGTTGCCGCTGCTGTGTCTAATGGTAAGGAGCCCGGAAAGGTTTGTTCGCGAAAAGACGTAGTTATGGTGGTGAATTGTCACTCCAGAGGTAAGCCAAGGAGTTTAGATTTTAAATGATAGATATTTCGGAATCGATCGAAGCTTGTGCTAACCACTATGGTCCTGATGCTCAAGCGATGCGTGTTTATTTAACGGATGGGCAGCGAAGGGCTCAGGAACTTGATAATCGCGGTCCCGTCATTTTTGATGCGGCTGGACAGTTAGACCCAGCCATTCGGGCAGCCTACTCACGCCATGGCTTTTATATTTTTGAGCAGGTTTTGAGTGCCGATGAACTCAGCGATATCGAAGCTGACCTCGCCGCAATGCGAGCCAACTTTCCAACTGCTCCGGACTCGACTGTAGATGCAAATGGCAAACCGGCAGTTATGGCTAACTGTGAGACACCAGCGTTGATTTGGTCTAAACCGCTAGGAGACCCGCTGGGTGGGACTCAAATTGCTAATGGGCGGCATCAGATAAAGATGTTTGAGCCTTCTGCAAAACACGATGCGCCCGTCGCTGCGCCCTTTATCTTGCTAGGATCACTGAGATTCTCCGACGCGTGCCTCAGAACGTATGCTCATCCAGATTTATTGGCTGTCGCTGCGTCGATCAACGGACCCGATTTTACTCCTTTTAATGAGGCGTTATTTATTAAGGATCCCGGTATCGGTGCTGCAGTTTCTTGGCACCAGGATGGAGTAACGCACTGGAATAGCCCCGAATTTGACGAAGACATTCACGGTTTCAATTTTATGGCGCAGCTTTACGGCAGTACCGCAGTCAATGGCGTTTGGGTGCTACCAGGCAGCCATAAGCTCGGTAAAATTGATATTAAGCAATTGGTTGTTCAGTCGGGCAGTGAGCGAATCGATGGCGCTGTACCCATGGTTTGTAACCCCGGCGATGTCATTATCTGTAATCGCCAGTTAGTACATGGGTCATTTCCGAACTGTGGCTATGAGCCGCGCGTGACAGTGAACTTTGGTTTTCATCGTCGTAAATCTGTATTGGGTGTCAAAGGTGGCGGCGTTCATAGTGAGGCGCAGATTTTTGATGAAACGGTTATTGCGCAACGCTCTCGCGTCATTGGCTACGCTATTGATGCACGTAAACAGCGATTTCCAGAAGAGACACCGTTTAATTATGCGCCCTTTGAAACTACAGATGTCGATCTGCAGTGGAACGATGACTCGCGAGCAGCGATGGTCAATTACAATCGGGATGATCTTAGTATTTAAGCAGGTAAGTCTTGGCAGCAATAATCTCCGCACTAGGGCTGGCAATTCCATCTTGAATATCGTGCGGCGGCGCTCCACTGGTCCGGGCGCTCGCTGACATGAAACAGTGAGAGGCTGCGGGCGCATTGGATTGAAAATTGCCCTAAGATTGCGGGCTTAACTCATACGCTCGATGATGCCATTATCCAACCGTAGTCAATCATCCTGCTACAGTTTTAGTTCACTCAGCATGCACCAACCCAACCACGGAGCACGTCATGACCCAGCCTCAAATTCCCTGCACGCACACTGGAAGCCTGCCTCGTCCTGACCATCTGGTGCGTTTGATGTTCGCAGTCGCTGACGATATTCCCGTAGACCCTAACGCGTTGGAAAGCGCTATTAGCAGTGCCATTGGTGAGGTTGTTCAAAAACAGATTGATGCGGGTGTCACCGTTATTAATGACGGCGAGATGTCGAAGCCTTCCTACGCCACGTATGTGCAAGACCGCTTGTCTGGTTTCAAGGGAGAGTCGGTACAGAATTACTTTTTCGACGACTTACAAGACTACCCTAGAAGTGCTGAAATGGTGGCAGGTAACCCCGGGCGTCGGAAGCGCAAGGCGCCTAGCTGCACCGAGGCGATCACCGTCGCCAATGGTCAGGCAGCTATTGATGATATGACGGCCCTAGTGGCGGCAGCTAAAGCACGCGGTCATGAGCAAATTTTCTCCAGCGCAGCCTCGCCAGGTGTCATTTCGCTGTTTTTTGGTAACGATTACTACTCAAGTCACGAGGAGTATGTCTTTGCGATTGCCGAGGCCATGCGCCATGAGTACGAGGCTATTGCTGATGCAGGAGCTATCGTGCAGCTCGACTGCCCCGACTTAGCTATGGGGCGTCACTCGGCCTATGCGGGCATGGATCTAGCGGCCTTCCAAGAAACCATCGCTATCAACGTAGCGGCGCTTAATCATGCGGTGCGTAATATTCCCGAGGAGCAACTGCGGATGCACTTGTGTTGGGGCAACTATCCGGGACCACATCATCATGATGTGCCTGTGAAGGACATTATCGACATTGTCTGGAGCGCAAAGCCACAAACAATCCTCATTGAGGGTGCTAACTCGCGCCATGCTCATGAGTGGGCCGTGCTTAAAGAGTTGGGTGTGCCGGCAAACAAAAAGCTGTGTCCTGGTGTCATCGAACCCCAGTCAAATTACATCGAGCACCCCGATTTGGTTGCGCAGCGGCTGGGTCAGTGGGCTCAGGTGGTAGACCCCGAGCGCTTAATGGCAGGTGTAGATTGCGGATTCTCGGTACACGTGGGTAGCACAAGCATCGACCCGGACGTGGCTTTTGCCAAATTGACCTCACTGTCTCAAGGCTGTGAGATCGCGTCCAAGCGCTTGTTCGGTTAATGCCCGTTGTGAGTCGCGTAGGCCGGCGCTTATTAGGTAGGGGATGGCTCTTGGCGAAGCACTCACGTTGAGTGTGGTGCTCAAGTGTGGTGTATAGATGGTGCCCAGAAGAGGACTTGAACCTCCACGCCCTTGCGAGCACTAGCACCTGAAGCTAGCGTGTCTACCAATTTCACCACCTGGGCAGGGGAAACTCTGTGAACTATCAGAGCGCGCGCAGGGTAAAGCGGGATCGGTTTCTTGTCAACGCTAGTCTCTAGACAAGCTCGAGTAAGGGCAGTCGGTTGCGAAGCGCTTCGGGTTCTTGGGTGACGTCGGCGAGCGTTACTTTGTCGAGCTCTCTGAAGAAAGCCTCGAGGCCTTGCCGAAAGAGTCCGGTGAGTTTGCATTCGCCGATCAGAGGGCACGTATTAGTAGCTGGGTTGAAACATTCTACGACCTCACTCGCGCCTTCCAGCGCTCGGACTACCTCGCCAATAATAATCTGCTCTGCTGCCATACCCAGTTGTACGCCGCCGCTGCGACCGCGAATAGTCCGTAAATAACCCAGCTGACCCATTTGGCGCGCAGATTTCAGGAGGTGTGCTTTGGAAATGCCAAACGCACGGGCGATATCTTCGATGCGTACAATTTGCCCAGGGTGCAGGGCGCAGTACATCAGTGTACGTAGCGAATAATTGGTGTAAGCAGTGAGTCTGATGAGCTGGCCCTCGTTCTAATCGTTCGTGCAACTTGCTACTCGCAAAGTAGTACGTGAAAAGCTACTTCACGATTTTAAGCTTGCGTTATTTTGTGGCGTTATACAATAAATAAGCGTTTTCTGGCATCCAGGTTGGCGCAGTTTTCACCAATGCCTCAAACCCCTCATGTGCGTATACTGGCGGGCTATACACTTAGAGTAATTAGAGACTATTTTGACATCGAGCAAGGATAAGCGACGCAGTAAACCACTGGCAGATCCGCACGCGGCGCGTGAGGCTGGCAAATACGATAACCCTATTCCCAGCCGCGAAGTCATAATGGACGTGCTCAAAGCCAGCCATACGGTCATGAAATTGCCCGCGCTTGCGGCTGAGCTCAATCTCACCAGTGACGACAATCTTGAAGCGTTGCGCAGACGGGTTAATGCGATGCAGCGTGACGGCCAGATCCATGTGGATCGTCGGGGCCGCATTGGGTTGGCTGAAAAGCTCGATCTAAAGCGTTGTCGTATTATCGGGCACCGAGACGGCTACGGATTTGCGCGCCTTATCGAAGAAGAGGGCGATGACTTTTTTCTCTCAAACCGTGAAATGCAGCGGGTCTTTGACGGCGATGAAGTCTTAGTTGCCATCTCCGGCGTTGATAACCGCGGCAGGCGTGAAGGCAAGGTGGTTGAAGTTCTAACCCATGCAGTTACTGAGCTGCCTGGTCGGTACATGGAAGAGAGTGGCATCGGCTATTTGGTCTCGTATAACACCCGAATCAGCCAGCGAATCCTTATTCCGCCGCCGAAAAAGGGCGGTGCAATTCCCGGTCAAATGGTGTCCGTGAAAATCACTGACTACCCGACCAATGTGCTGGGCGCCAAGGGCGAGGTGGTTGAGATTCTCGGTGATCATCTAGACCCAGGCTTGGAAATCGACATTGCGATTAAGGCCCATCAGATTCCCAATGAGTGGCCCGATGAGGTGCTGGAAGAAGCCGGTCGTTTGGGTGATGAGCCTCGCGATGAGGATAAAACGTTTCGCGTAGATTTGCGTGCTAAGCCCTTTGTCACTATTGATGGCGAAGATGCGCGTGACTTTGATGATGCCGTTTATTGCGAGAAGTCGGGTACCAGCTACCGTTTGTGGGTAGCGATCGCTGACGTATCCCATTACGTTCCAGTAGGTTCTGCCCTCGATAAAGAAGCGACACTGCGAGGCAACTCGGTTTACTTTCCAGAGCGCGTGGTACCGATGTTCCCCGAAGTACTGTCGAACGGACTCTGCTCGTTAAAGCCGCATGTTGACCGACTTGCCATGGTTGCAGAGCTTGAGATTGGCGCGGATGGTCAGGTTACTGATAGCTGTTTTTATGAAGCCGTCATTCATTCTCACGCGCGCCTCACGTATACCCAAGTGGGTGAGGTTCTTGAGCAGGGTTGGCATGACGATGTTCCCGCAGAGCGCTACGACGATTTGCTGAGGCTGCATGCCCTGTACCATGCTTTACGTGCTGCTCGTGAGCGCCGCGGTGCAATCGATTTTGAGACTGTCGAAACCCGAATTATTTTTAACGATGATCGCAAGATAGAGTCCATCACACCGGTTCATCGAAATGACGCGCACAAGCTGATTGAAGAGTGCATGTTGGCCGCCAACGTTGCTACCGCCAATTTATTGGAGCAGTCGGAGTTGCCTGCGCTGTTTCGAGTCCATGATGGGCCCAGTGCCGAGCGACTCGAGAACCTACGCGGCTTTCTAGGCGAGCTCGCCTTAGATTTGCCGGGAGGCGACGCGCCTACCCCCGCTGACTATCAATCAGTGTTGGCACAGATTGAGGAGCGCCCCGATGCCACGGTGATTCAGACCATGATGCTGCGTTCACTGAGCCAAGCGGTCTATGCACCTGAGAACAAGGGCCACTTTGGTCTGCATTACCCAGCCTATGCACATTTCACGTCTCCCATCCGTCGTTACCCTGACCTGTTGGTGCACCGCGCGATTCGCCATTTAATTCGCTCACGTAAAACGTGTGCGCAACTGCAGCGAGTTGAAGGTGCGGGCGTGCTCAAGAAGGAACTTATTTACCCTTACTCGTTTGGCGATATTGTGATGCTTGGCGAGCAATGCTCTATGACCGAGAGGCGTGCCGATGATGCCACTCGCGAAGTGGAGGCTTGGCTTAAGTGCGAGTTTTTGCGCGACAAAGTGGGTGGGGTTTACTCGGGTGTTATCGCCGCGGTAACGGGCTTTGGCATTTTTGTTGAGCTCGTGGATTTGTATATCGAAGGCTTGGTGCATATCAGTGCCCTACCTGGGGATTACTACCACTTCGACCAGTCAAAACAGCGTTTGATCGGCGAGCATACTCGGCGTGTATTCCAGTTGGGGGGAGCGGTCACCGTCAAGGTGGCACGCGTCGACTTGGATGAGCGCAAGATCGATCTGGAAATGGATGAGCTCCCATCGACTAAAAATACCGCAGATGCCAAAGGCAAGCCTTCTGGGCGACGAAAGTCGCCTGGGAAATCGGCTGGGAAACCCGCGAGAAAAGCCGATGCAAAGGCTAGCAAGCGAGGTCGGGGAAAAGGTGGGGTGGCTGAAGTAGCGAAACCCGCCAAGCCAGGAAAATCTAAGCCTTCGGGGCCTAAAGGTAAACGAGGACGTAAGTCTTGAGCGAGTGGATTTACGGTTTCCATGCGGTTGAAGGCGTTATTAAGCGCAGTCCCGAACGGATTACCGCTTTGTGGCTGGCTAGTAACCGGCGTGATAAGCGAGCTCAGGAAGTCGAGGCATTGGCACAGACCCAAGGTGTCGCAGTTACCCGTGTCGAGCGTTATCAGCTCGATATGGAGATCGATGGGCGTCATCAAGGAATTGCGGTCAGTGTGCAAGGTGATGAAGCGGTCGCTGAGGTGCTCACCGAGGCCTCGTTGGTGGCGAGCGTAGCCAGCGGTCGGTTTAATTTAGTCTTAGTCTTAGACGGCGTCACCGATCCTCATAATTTGGGGGCCTGTTTACGAAGCGCCGATGCCGCTGGTGTGCACGCAGTTGTCGTCCCGAAAAATAACAGCGCCGACGTTAATGCGGTGGTGAGTAAAGTCGCCTGTGGCGCTGCCGAAGTAATACCGCTCGTCCCGGTGACGAATCTAGCACGCACGCTGTTGGCCTTGCAGGGAGCGGGGGCCTGGATTGTCGGCACCTCTGGCGACGCTGAACAGTTTATCTACGATGTTGATATGACCGGACCTACTGTGCTGGTCATGGGCGCTGAGGGTGACGGTATGCGTCGACTGACTACCGAACATTGCGATTATTTAGTGAAACTACCAATGGCTGGAACAGTGTCGAGCTTAAATGTCTCTGTAGCTACTGGTGTGTGCCTGTTTGAGATTGTGCGCCAACGCGGCATCGCCTAGAGCGTGGCAATAGAGGGCTACAATTCACAATTGCAAACCTACACTAGCGGCTGTAGACTCCGCGATCTTAAAAATTAGCCGGCCCTGTGTGGGTCATTCTCCTTGTCGCACCACTGTTTTAGCCAGATGGGCGGCATTAACCCGAAAGGAGTTCGCGAGTGCGACACTACGAAGTTGTGTTCATGGTCCATCCCGACCAGTCTGAACAAGTTCCAGGTATGATTGAGCGATACACTACCGTCATCACCAAAGATGGCGGCCAGGTTCATCGTCTCGAAGATTGGGGTCGACGTCAGTTGGCTTACCACATCAACAAAGTTCATAAGGCTCACTACATTCTGATGAATGTCGAAGCTTCTAACGAAGCGATGGAAGAGCTGACAACGACTTTCCGCTATAACGATGCCGTTATCCGTAACCTCGTGATTCGTCGCGACGATGCGGTAACGGACGAGTCTCTGATCATGAAGGCAGAGAAAGAAGATCGTGAGCGCAAGTCACGTTATCAGGAGCGACAAGCACCTGAAGCGTCGTCAGAGCCTACTCAAGAATCCAACACCTCCAGCGATGATTCAGATGACGCTGGCGAAAGCAGCGAGGATTAATTCATGTCACGTTTTTTCCGACGACGTAAGTTCTGCCGCTTTACTGCCGAAGGCGTTAAAGAGATCGATTATAAAGATCTCGAAATCCTTAAGCAGTACGTTAGTGAGACCGGCAAGATTGTTCCTAGCCGTATCACGGGTACCAAGGCGAAGTATCAGCGCCAGCTGGCAACAGCTATCAAGCGCGCACGTTACCTTGCTTTGTTGCCTTACACGGATGCACACCAGTAAGGTTAGATGATGCGCGGCCTCGCAGAATTCATCATGCGTGGTCGCTGGCAGGCGCTGGCGGTCGCAGCATTGGGAGCAGGATCGCTTCTTTTTGGCTGGATTAGCGCGTCTGCAGTTGCCCTCGTCACGCTTCGTAAGGGGTGGACTGAGGGAATGTGGCTAACGCTGTGGGCTTTATTGCCGGCGGGGTTGATCGCTTGGTTTAGTGGGGATTCAGGGAGTGTTTTACTGCTTCTTGGTACCTTTTGTCTCGCGGCAACGTTGCGCGAGTCGGTAAGTCTGCCGTTAGCGGTGGTAGTGTCAGTTTTGGTAGGTTTCGCTAGTGGTGCTGCACTCTTGTTGTTCAGCACCGAGTTTTTGCAGCAGCTGGTCGAAGTCTTCAACACGGTCATTACCCAGCTCGAAGCCGGGTTACAGACAGACGGTGCTGTCGAGGTAAGTCTCGACCGTCCTAGCACAGTTCAAATCGCGGGCATGCTCGCGGCGGGAAACAGTGCGATGACAGTGCTCAGTTTGTTGTTGGGCCGTTATTGGCAAGCGTTGTTGTACAACCCGGGTGGGTTTAGACGAGAATTTCATGAATTGCGTCTGCCACCTCACTGGACTTTGGGCTTGACGATATTGGCTCTGGTTCTTTGGTTTGCACTGCCCGATTACACGGGTTGGGCGGCGGTTGCAGCGGTGCCATTAATGTTTTGTGGCTTTGCGCTGGTTCACGCGCGTGCCGCAGTAGCTGGACAGGGTACAGGTTGGCTGACTGCATTGTATTTGCTCTGGCTGGTTATCGATCCAGTTAAGTTGGCGTTGCTCGGTATTGTTGTGATTGACGCTGTATTGAATTTCCGCGGACGTTGGAAAAATCGACGCGAGGCGGGTGGGGAGTAGTCCCTCTTAAGATCATTTGTCGAGTCGGGATAATCCGACCAAAAGGAAAGAGAGCGATGGAAGTTATTCTTCTGGAAAACGTAGGCAGTCTTGGCAGCTTGGGTGACAAAGTCACTGTAAAGCCTGGATACGGCCGGAATTTCTTGGTTCCTCAGGGTAAAGCAGTTCCTGCTACCAAAGATAACGTTGCTAAGTTTGAGGAGCGTCGCGCAGAGTTAGAAGCCGCGGCATTAGCGACTCTAGAAGCTGCTCAAAAGCGCGGTTCAGCCCTTGACGCCCTGGAGCTCATCGAAATCGCAGCGACAGCGGGTGATGAAGGTAAGCTGTTTGGTTCGGTCGGTACCCGAGACATCGCCGCGGCTATTACAGCGGCTGGCGTGGACGTCGATAAGTCAGAAGTACGCCTTCCTGAAGGCGTAATTCGCGACGTGGGCGAATACGACATCATGCTTCAGCTTCACGCTGACGTGACTGTTAACGTCGCTGTTGCGGTTGTTGCTGAGTAATAAAGCCCCTAACGCTCGACAGGTGTGGGTTTTATGTTCCCACCTGTTGGCATCCTCGGCTATCCTGAGCCTTTACGAGATTAACTCGGGATTAGGCTTATGAGTGATTACAGCGCGAGCGCTGAGTCCTACAAACCCCTCGATGCGGATATTGCCCGCATCAAGATGCAGCCCCATTCGGTTGAGGCTGAGCGTTCTGTCATTGGTGGTCTATTACTGTCGTCGGACGGATGGGATCTCATTGCAGAAGTGGTAACGGCGGGCGATTTTTATCGGCCAGAGCACCGCGCAATCTTTCGTCAAATTGCTATGCTCGTCGATCGAGGCGAGCCGGTCGACGTAGTCACTGTCGCAGATCGCTTGCTGGCAACGGGTGAGCTCGACGCTGCCGGTGGCCACACTTATCTTGCTGAGCTGGCCGAGCAAACACCTACTGCTGCCAATATTCGAGCCTACGCAACCGCTGTTCACGAACGCGCGGTGCTGCGCAAGCTCATTGGTGCCGCCCAAGACATTGCGAATAACGGTTACAACCCTGATGGTCGGTCCTCAGAAGAGCTGCTCGATGAAGCTGAGCGACGAATCATGCAAATCTCCGAGGAGGGGCCGAAAACGGGCGCCCCAAGAGGCATGGAGCCGCTATTGGCGGGAGCGCTGGAGCGAATCGAAGAGCTGTTCAATTCAGGCGGCGAGATTACAGGATTAAGCACTGGCTTCATTGATCTCGATAAGATGACCTCGGGTATGCAGCCCTCCGATTTGGTGATTGTCGCCGGCCGTCCTTCCATGGGCAAAACTAGTTTTGCGATGAATCTGGTAGAAAATGCCGCCGGTAAAAGCGACAAGCCGATTCTTGTATTCTCCATGGAAATGCCGGCAGAAAGTTTGGTCATCCGGATGTTGTCCTCTCTGGGCCGAATCGATCAATCGCGCGTTCGAAATGGCAAGCTTGAGCAAGATGATTGGCCAAAACTGTCTAAAGCGATGAATACGCTGAAAGAGGCGCGTATTTTTATCGACGATACACCGGCACTCACGCCCACAGAGCTTCGCTCGAGAGCTCGCCGGGTTGCCAGAGAGCATGGTGAGCTGGGTATGGTGATGGTGGACTACTTGCAGCTGATGCAAGTAGCTGGCTCTAGCGACGGTAGGACAGCAGAAATTTCTGAAATTTCCCGAAGTCTTAAAGCGATTGCCAAGGAGTTTCGTTGCCCAATGGTTGCGCTTTCACAGTTGAATCGCTCACTTGAGCAGCGCCCAAATAAGCGCCCCGTCAACTCTGACCTACGCGAATCGGGTGCGATCGAGCAAGATGCCGATGTCATCATGTTTATTTACCGCGATGAGGTTTATCACGAAGACTCTCCCGATAAAGGGGTGGCTGAGATCATCATCGGCAAGCAACGTAACGGACCTATCGGTACCTGCCGGTTGGCATTCCAGGGCGAGTTTACGCGCTTTGAAAATTTGGCCGCCGGCCGCTACGAAGACTACTAATCGCCATCGACTTTGCTGTAGATGCCTGTTTCTGCCCGCAGATTATTCAATGCAGCTTTACGCTCGTCCGTTGACATCTTCGTGTGCTCTGGCTGCTCGGGTAGCAGATTGACGTCGGGCATTGCCAGCTCTTCGCCTCTTAGTACTAGAGCGACATAGCGCTCATAATGGGGTTTGAACACTGGCCATGTCTTTGATTCAGTGTTGTTGGCCAGAAAAAACCAATCGCTATCGCGCCCAGCGAAATATACGGCGGGATGGCTCCACTGCTGCTCTTGTTTGGGCGAGGGCTTCTGGCTCGCCTCGATAAAAGCTTCTCTCGGACCCGGCAAGCCCTTGTGTCGCAGCGCATCTTGGCAACTTTCAAGCATTCGGTGCAGTGTGGGTAAGTACTCGCTATTTTCTATAGCGTGGCGAGCTCCCAAGAGAATGACGTCGGCCGAAAAACCATTTAAGGACTCAAGCCACAGCCGCTTAATTTGGTTCAACTGCCCGTTGTCTGGATACGCCGCGTAGAACTGATTGTGGTAGTTCAACCGAAACAACGCGAATACCTGATTGATGGCTTCAATCATACCGTCCTTACTGGACGGTTGTTCGGTGTCGCCGTTACTCTGCCCAGCTGGTGTCGCTGAGGTCGTCTGCGAGACTCCGGTCCCTTGTACGACCCGTTGGGCCAGGTCGGCTGCTTCCTTGGCTTTGGACATTTTCGCCTCCATGGCGTTGCTCCCAGCGCCATTGATGTTTGACATGCTGTAAGAACTTGCTGTTCCACGATGTGTGCATTTCGTTACTGTCTGTCCAGTAAAGCACAAATTCGGGCACTCGTTGTCGAGCAAAGTCTCTGCTAATACCCGCCATGTCTAAGATTTCGAAAACTTCGTTACTGGGTTGCCATGCGGGACCGATACGCGTGGGCTCAGTGCTATGCACTAACCCGCCCGCGAAGCGGGACCAGCGTTGGCGCACGAAGCTAATAAAACGACTATTGACTTCTTTGGGTGGGCCGCCTTTTTCTCGCCAATAAAGCACGAACTCGGGCCGCAACGTATCTATGAATTCGGGATCAACCCCCGATCGCACCATAATTTCCATAGCATCGTGACTGGGATGCCAGTCAGCATCGAACTTAGGGGGCTCTGAAATGGTGAATGCGGGATGTTGGTGCTGTTGGCGGCGCCATATAGCTAGCACGTGTTGTCTAAATCGACTGTCACGAGTGCGATCGGCGACGCCGCGTTCGAAATTAGCGAGCTGGCTAAGCGCAAACTGGCGGTCAATACCATGATTTAAGGCGAGCAGATCGAGAACGCCCTCCGAGGGCTGCCATGTGTCTTCAGGCGTTATGCGGGGTTGTAAAGGCGCTCTTTGGCTATGTTCACCCTGGTGGTGTTCACCCGTCTTGGAGTGCTCACCCGCCAGAGACACTCGTACTGTGGCACCATCGTCTTCAGAGAGTATAGCGATAACCCCCAGTTCCGCGAGTCGCTTGAGCAGCTGTAAAATTTCGTGCCGCTGCCAAAATGGAAAATTCTTTTCCAAAGACGTCATAACTAAGGCGTGCCATCGACCGGGAGTTTGGGGGATCTGCGGCGCAATACCTTGTAATAAAATAGCCTCGCTTAGCCCGATGGTGGCTGCCAAATCGGGTGAAAACGTCAACTGACGATCAGGAATAAGTGAGCTTGATGACATTAGTGTGAATGATTAATGAAAGGGTCTGCTAGCATACCGATGAATGGCGTTTGATTATAGTGACTGACTGCCGAGATAAACTCTGCATACATTATTAGGGGCAACCCTTAGTTTCTCAAGGAACCACCATGGCGAAAGTAAAGACGGCGTTTGTGTGCAATGACTGTGGCGCTGACTATCGAAAATGGCAAGGTCAGTGCAGTGAATGCCGTGCTTGGAATACCATAACGGAAATTCGCTTAGGACCAGCAAAATCCGCGGGTGGCGCGCGAAGCGCTCATTCCGGGGGTTATGCAGGTACCACGGCGGACGTTCGCTTGTTAAAAGATATTGATGTTGTCGAGCTGCCCAGATTCTCGAGTGGCTTACAGGAGCTCGATCGCGTCTTAGGCGGTGGTTTTGTCCCCGGTTCGGCCATTTTAATCGGCGGGCATCCCGGCGCAGGTAAAAGTACGTTGCTGCTGCAAACACTGTGTACGCTCGCGACACAGCATTCGGCACTCTATGTCACCGGCGAAGAAAGCCCGCAGCAAATAGCGATGCGTGCCGATCGGCTCAGTCTACCAACGGACGCGTTGAAAATTATGGCGGAAACCGATGTCGATGCGATTTTGGCTGCCGCTGACAAGCACAAACCAAAAGTGATGGTGATTGACTCGATCCAAGTGGTTCATTCGGAAGCTATTGCCTCTGCACCGGGGAGTGTTTCTCAGGTGCGTGAGTGTGCAGCGCAACTGACTCGGTTTGCTAAACAGTCGGGCGTGGTCATGATTCTAGTGGGGCACGTTACTAAGGAGGGAAGCCTCGCAGGCCCGAAGGTTTTGGAGCACATGATCGATTGCTCCATCTTGTTGGAGGGGGAGCAGGACTCCCGCTATCGGATTCTTCGAGGTAGCAAGAATCGCTTTGGCGCAGTCAATGAGCTGGGTATTTTTGCCATGACAGACCAAGGGTTGAGAGAAGTAAAAAATCCTTCCGCTATTTTTCTCGATCGCGCAGAGCGCCCAGCACCCGGCACAACGGTTATGGTTGTCTGGGAAGGTACTCGGCCGCTACTTGTCGAGATTCAAGCACTGGTCGACGATAGCTCTCTGGGTAATCCTCGACGAGTCGCTGTTGGATTCGAACAAAATCGATTGGCCATGCTGCTTGCTGTGTTACATCGACATGGCGGTATTCAAGTGGGTGATCAAGACGTTTTCGCAAACGTTGTGGGCGGTGTTCGCGTACTCGAAACCAGTGCTGATTTGGCTCTACTGACGGCGATCGTATCAAGCCTACGTAATCGTGTGTTGAGTCGCGATATGGTGGTCTTTGGTGAGGTTGGGTTGTCGGGTGAGATTCGGCCGGTGCCATCAGGCCAGGAGCGTTTGAGTGAAGCTGCGAAGCATGGGTTCCGCCGCGCGATCGTGCCGCGGGGCAATGCGCCAAAGCAACCTATTAAAGGTTTAGAGATAATTCCCGTAAGTCGTTTAGATGAGGCGCTACAAGCGGTTCAGTAGTTGCTCGGGGTACGTCATTGCGGGCTAAAATCGAGAACTAAGATTTGGGTCATAAGGCGGTTGATACGTGGAGATCTGACCAGGGTAAACTTGGTTACGTTAACGTTGGTAACATTAAAGGCGCCAATATTGGCGATTTAGTCGCTCAATGACACGATGAGAGCCGTGCCATTGAGGATGTGCCGGAGAGTTACGGTGACGCGCCGTCAAAGTTACATGAGTTTGCGGTATTTTACGCGGCTTGGCATATCGGCGTCCTTGCCCAAGCGCGATCGGCGTTCCTCTTCGTATTCAGTGAAATTCCCCTCGTGAAATACAACGCCACCGTCGTCTTCGTAGGCGAGAATGTGCGTTGCAACACGGTCCAAAAACCATCGGTCGTGGGAGATGACCATGGCCGAGCCTGGGAATGCGAGTATTGCCTCTTCCAATGCGCGCAGGGTTTCAACATCAAGGTCGTTGGTCGGTTCGTCAAGCAGTAAGACGTTGGCTCCTTGCTTCAATAATTTTGCAAGGTGTAAGCGGTTTCGCTCGCCACCCGATAAATCTTTGACAAATTTTTGTTGATCGGAGCCTTTGAAATTGAAACGTCCCACATAAGATCTGGAGGGCACTTCATAGTTGCCGATCTTAATGATGTCCAAGCCGTCGGAAACCTCTTCCCAGACGGTTTTGCTACCGTCTAAGTCATCGCGGGACTGATCAACATAACCCAGCTGAACGGTTTCACCCACGATGACCTCGCCGCCATCAGGCTGCTCAATGCCCATTAGCAGTTTGAACAGCGTCGACTTACCCATGCCATTGGCGCCTATGATGCCGACAATACTGCCTTTCGGGACGGTAAAGCTGACGTTGTCAAACAGGAGTCGGTCACCAAAGGTCTTGCGCAGATTATTGACTTCAATAACCTTGTCACCCAAGCGAGGTCCGGGTGGTATATAAATCTCGTTGGTTTCATTGCGCGTCTGATATTCCTGCGAATTCAGTTCCTCGAAACGCTGCAGGCGCGCCTTGTTTTTAGCTTGCCGGCCTTTCGGGTTACTTCTCACCCATTCTAATTCGGCCTTGATCGCTTTTTGGTGGGAAGCCTCTTGCCGTGCCTCCTGTTCTAGGCGCGCCTCTTTGGCTTCAAGCCAAGTCGAGTAGTTACCTTCATAAGGAATCCCGCGACCGCGGTCGAGTTCTAGAATCCAGCCAGCCGCATTGTCGAGGAAGTATCGATCGTGTGTTATCGCCACGACGGTTCCAGGAAAGTCTTCTAAGAAGCGCTCAAGCCACCCTACTGATTCCGCATCAAGGTGGTTGGTGGGCTCGTCGAGGAGGAGCATATCGGGCTCGGATAAGAGTAGACGACACAGGGCAACGCGTCGACGCTCGCCACCTGACAGAGTATCGACATTGGCATCCCATGGGGGTAATCGAAGCGCATTAGCGGCTATCTCAAGCTTGGTATCCAAATTATGGGCATCGTGCGCCTGAATAATATCTTCAAATCGTGCCTGCTCTTTTGCAAGCGCATCGAAATCTGCGTCAGGTTCTGCATAATCGGCATAGACTTTTTCTAGGCCAGCTAGTGCGTCAATAGCCTCTTGCACGCCTTCTTCCACATTGCCGCGTACGTCTTTCTCTGCGTTGAGTTGCGGCTCCTGCTGAAGATAGCCAATCTTGATCCCCGCTTGGGCGCGCGCCTCGCCTTGAATGTCAGTATCGATCCCCGCCATGATTCGTAAAAGCGTCGATTTACCTGAACCATTGAGGCCCAGCACACCAATCTTGGCGCCTGGAAAAAACGACAGGGAGATATCTTTAAGAATTTCGCGCTTAGGTGAAACGATTTTCCCCACGCGATTCATTGTGTAGACGTACTGCGCCATTAGTCCATGTCCTGATGTGTTTCGATTGAGGGTGGGGAGCATAGCAAACCCTACTTTGTAGGGCACCTGCTGGTGTGGCTATTTACCCTGCAATAGGGGCGTCACTGGGACTGTCTTCATCATGAACATAGTCAGATGGCAGCAGCTCTTCGTGAAAGTCCTCATACTCGAACTCAGTTTGTGCTGACACTTTGGCTATGTGGAAAAGCGCATCGCCCTCATAGACAGTGGGCAGGTTGGATCGACCAATCACGATGCCTGACAGCGGCGCAATAACTTCAATCTCCCAGGTCCCCAGAGGATCGGAAACGACGCCGATAACTTGGTTTTTTTCGACCTGCCCGCCGAGGGAAACCAATACGCGATGGACACCACTGCCGGGGGAACGCACCCACTGGGTGATTTTGCTAACAATGGGTTTTTTGGGCGCGCGTGCGCGACTCGGTCGGAGCATGCCAATATGGCGCATCACGTTGATCACACCTTTAACACCGGCGCGGATATACACCTCATCGAAGCGGAGTGCTTCGCAGCTCTCGTACAGGATGACGGGCACACCCATCTCGGTCGCATATTCTCGGAGTGAGCCATCTCTAATTTTTGAATCAATGACAATAGGCGCACCAAAAGCCTGTGACATCCCTTTGACGACAGTGTCGTTCAGTTCTGCGCGGATTTGTGGAAAATTAGAGCGGTGTCGTCCACCCGTATGTAAATCTATGCCGTGGCTGCATTTAGCAACGATTTCATTCATAAATGTATAGGCCAATCGCCCTGTTAGTGACCCGCTGGGCGAGCCGGGAAACGAGCGATTTAAATCTCGACCATCCGGCAGGTAGCGCGAGTGGTTATTGAAGCCATAGACATTAACGATGGGGATCGCGAGCAGCGATCCAGACATTTTTTTGGGGTCTATCGTTTTCAATACGCGGCGAACAATTTCCACGCCGTTGATTTCGTCGCCATGAATCGCGGCGCATACAAACAGCGTGGGGCCGGGACGCGTGCCTCGAACGACCTGCACTGACAGTGACATATCATCGTTACTAAAGGTCGGTGCGACCTCAATTTCGACGGTGCGTGTTTCGCCAGGCAAAACGCTTTCTCCGCCGATAGTGAGTGCTTCGGTGTAGCGCTTTCGCGTGGCGGTGTTCACATTATTACCTCAGCCTTTGGAGCGACCGTGTGCTTTGCCGGGTTGTGCAAACTCTTCAACAAACTGGATGATTTTCTTAGCTACATTGATACCTGTTGATTCTTCGATGCCTTTGAGGCCAGGAGACGAATTAACCTCCATGACCAGCGGACCGCGCTCTGAGCGCAATAAATCGACGCCCGCTACATTGAGCCCCATGGTTTGCGCCGCTTTTACCGCCGTTCGGCGCTCGGCGGGTGTCAGCTTTGTTTGTCGCGCGGTGCCGCCTCTGTGAAGGTTGGAGCGGAACTCGCCCGGTGCAGACGTGCGCTCCATTGCCGCCACTACTTTTCGTCCGATCACAAAGCAACGCACGTCGCTGCCACCGGCCTCTTTGATGTATTCCTGTACCAAGAAGTCTGCTTTGAGCTCCGTAAATGCGTCGATAACTGATTCTGCAGCTTTAATGGTCTCTGCCAAAACAACACCTCGACCTTGAGTGCCCTCAAGTAACTTCACGACTAGGGGCGCGCCGCCAACGAGTTTAATGAGTTCACGTGTGTTGTGAACGTCGTGAGCGAATCCTGTCACGGGCAGTCCTAGACCTTTTCTAGACAGTAACTGCAGTGCACGCAACTTTGATCGTGATCGGCCGAGTGGAATTGAGCCAACTAGGCTGTAGGTGTCCATCATCTCGAACTGACGAATAACGGCGGTACCGTAGTTTGTCACCGAGGCACCAATACGCGGAATCACGGCATCTTGGCGCTCGAGCTTTTCACCTCGGTACCAGACTGATGGGTTGGACGACGTAATATCCATGTAGCATTTTAAGGTATCGATAACCCGTGTTTCATGGTTGGCTGCGTCCGCCTCTTCGATCAAGCGTGATGTACTATAAAGTCGCGGATTGCGCGACAAGACGGCTATTTTCAAGATGACTCCGGTGGTTGCTCTCGGCTGCCGCCGAGGATAAAAGAGTGACCAGGCGACACAATGACGCCTCGTTTAATGGCTGTTCTACCGACCAGCATGCGAAATAGCATGGTGTCTCGGTCTGTGAGTGTCATTTCGATGGTATGTGCTGTGCCATCTAACACCATGGTTGTGGCAATAACGGGTCGGGATTCTTTATGGCCTCCCGAGTCAGTGACAATACGCTCGTCGACGACCCGCGCCTCACAGATACGCACCGTATCAGTGTCTTTTTGTCGCGGGTGAACCCCAAAGCGAACCCACGCCTCGCCGTTACGCGTAAAACGTTCGGTTTCAAAAGCATGCAGCGCACTCGTGCGAGCACCTGTATCAATTTTTGCCTTGAGCCATGGGATACCAAGGTCAGGTAGGCCAACCCATTCTCGCCAACCTATACATTTTGCATCATTCATGTGTTTTTTTAACTGACAGCCCCAGCCCAATGCCGTAGTACTCGATCCCAATGTCCGCCATGTGCGCGGGGTTGTAAAGGTTTCTTCCGTCAACAATGACAGGTGAAGAAAGCCTTGACTTTATATCCTCAAAATCCGGTGACCAAAACATCTTCCATTCGGTACAAATTACTAAACAGTCAGCATTGTTGAGTGCATCCTCTTTTACGTCCGCGTAGATCATGTCGTCACGATGGCCGTAAATGGCTGCGCAGGCTGACATCGCCTCAGGGTCGTACGCTTGAACCTTACCGCCGCAGGCCCACACAGCCTCAATTAAAGCGCGGCTCGGTGCTTCGCGCATATCATCAGTATTGGGTTTGAAGGACAGCCCCCAAACCGCAACTGTTTTACCGTCAAGATTGTCACCAAAACGCCGTAACACTCTCTCGGGCAACTTTTGCTTTTGTTTCTCATTGGTGTCGTGGACAGCGGCCAAAATAGCGCTGCTGCAGTTTTCGCTGTCCGCAAGGTGCTTTAACGCGCGGACGTCCTTAGGGAAGCAAGACCCGCCATAGCCTGCGCCTGGGTAAATGAACTGATAGCCAATACGTGGATCGGATCCCATGCCTTTACGAACAAGCTCAATATCTGCGCCGACACTTTCGGCGATGTTGGCGACTTCGTTAATAAAGCTGATTTTTGTGGCGAGCATGGCATTGGCCGCGTACTTAGTCAGCTCCGCACTGCGCGGGTCCATAAACATGAGTTTTTCATGATTGCGGTTAAACGCCTGATACATGCGTCTAAATTCATCGATTGTCGCCGGCGAGCGCGCGCCCACAATAATACGATCTGGGCTCATCGCATCGGCGATGGCAGAGCCTTCCTTAAGAAATTCGGGGTTTGAGCAGACTTCGTAATCAACGCTTCGCTGCTGCGCGTCGAGCGCTCGAGCAATGCGTTGCTGGACTTGATCAGCGGTGCCGACGGGCACCGTCGACTTATTGACAATGACTTTTCGGTCATTCATGTGGGCCGCAATACTATCGGCAACATCCATGACGTATTGAAGATCGGCACTGCCATCGTCACCAGCGGGCGTGCCCACACAAATGAACAGGTAGTCACTGTCTTGCACGGCTTGGCGGGCGTCGGTGGTAAATGTTAGCAGGCCCTGTTGGATACCGCTCCTTACTTTGCTCTCTAGTCCGGGCTCATAAAAGGGTATTTCGGCATTGCGCAGGCGCTCAACGCGCCGCGCATCGACATCCATACAAATAACCTGATGGCCTACATCTGCAAAGACGGCCGCCTGCACCAGCCCCACATAGCCGCTGCCAAAAATACTGATTTTCATCGGTTTCCTGCTTATTTTTTGAAGGTGAGGAGGATATGTCAAAAATATGAAGTAATTAAGACCTCTAAATCGGCATCTAGCTTACCCTGAAACTGCGTATGGGCTAAAATAAACGCTATCATTTGGGCTGCGCTTATAAAGCCAGCAAGTCTAGCCCTCCAAATTAAAGCAAGGACCTTGACCATGAACCAGGCGGCCAAACCACTGTCACAATTTCTTGATCGCGATAACCAGACCATTGAGAGCTATGATGCCGAGCTTTGGTCGGCAATGAGTGCAGAAGCTCGGCGTCAGGAAGAGCATATTGAGCTGATCGCATCTGAAAACTATGCGAGCCCTAGGGTAATGGAAGCGCAAGGTTCGGTGCTCACGAACAAATATGCTGAAGGCTATCCGGGCAAGCGCTACTACGGCGGCTGCGAGTACGTTGACATTGCTGAGCAGTTGGCGATAGAGCGAGCTAAGGAACTGTTTGGCGCCGACTATGCCAACGTTCAGCCTCACTCAGGTTCCAGTGCCAACATCGCTGTCTACCATGCACTTCTCAAGCCCGGTGATACCGTGATGGGGATGAGCCTCGCAGATGGCGGGCATCTTACGCACGGCGCGTCGGTGAGCTTCTCAGGGAAGTTTTACAATGCCGTTCAGTATGGCATTGACCACGATACCGGTCTTATCAATTACGATGAGCTTATGGCACTTGCGCTAGAGCATAAGCCAAAGCTGATCATTGGCGGTTTCTCGGCCTACAGTCGCGTGATGGACTGGAGTAAGTTCCGCGAGATTGCTGACGCGGTTGGCGCCTATCTTCTTGTCGACATGGCGCACATTGCAGGTCTTGTTGCTGCCGGCGTTTATCCCAGCCCCATACCTTATGCTGACGTTGTGACGTCGACTACGCACAAAACCCTGCGTGGCCCACGCAGTGGCATTATTTTGGCCAAGTCAAACCCTGATATTGAAAAGAAATTGAACTCAGCCATTTTCCCTGGCGCCCAGGGAGGCCCTTTGATGCATGCGATCGCAGCAAAAGCGGTTGCCTTCAAGGAGGCTATGGATCCGTCCTTTGTGGATTATCAGAAACAGGTGATCGCCAATGCGCAGGCGATGGCAAAGGTGTTCATGGAGCGAGGTCACAAGATCGTTTCAGGTGGTACCGACAATCATTTGATGCTGCTTGATCTGATTGGTAAGGAATACACCGGTAAGGATGCGGATGCGGCACTGGGCGAAGCCTTTATAACAGTGAACAAAAATTCGGTTCCTAATGATCCCCGATCGCCATTCGTAACATCGGGATTGCGCTTAGGTACGCCTGCTATCACAACGCGAGGTTTTGGTGTGGCGGAGACCGAGGCCTTGACTCATTGGATGTGTGACGTACTGGCTTCGCTTGAGGACGGCACTTCTGAGACAGTCATTCCGGCGGTGCGTGCAAAGGTTCTGGATGTTTGTGGTCGTTTGCCTGTTTACGGTAACTGATCTCACCGAGGCGCTCTAAGCTATGCACTGTCCATTCTGTTCTACTGACGAAACCAAGGTCATCGATTCTCGATTGGTAGCCGAAGGTGATCAAGTGCGCCGTCGACGAGAGTGTTTAGAGTGTAAAGAGCGCTTTACTACCTATGAAGTGGCTGAGCTGGTTATGCCTCGGCTGATTAAACAAGACGGCAGCCGCGAGCCCTTTAACGAGGACAAACTTCGAGGTGGATTTTTAAGAGCGCTTGAAAAGCGCCCGGTGTCCGTTGAAGAAATCGAAACTCAGATCCACCAAATTAAGCACCGACTGCGGGCAACCGGAGAGCGGGAAATCCAGTCGCGAGAGCTCGGTGAATTGGTGATGGCGGCGTTAAAGACGCTCGACCAAGTCGCTTATGTTCGGTTCGCCTCTGTGTACAAAAGCTTTCAAGATTTGGCTGAATTTCGTGATGCCATCGAGTTATTGGAGGCGGAGCCCCAGGGCTCTGACTAAGGTCGCGCGCTTCGCCGGCGAACCCCCTGCACTATGAAAAACCAAGACGAACAGTTCATGGCGCGCGCCATTGAAGTCGCCCAGCAAGGCAGGTTTTGGGCGAGCCCCAACCCGCATGTAGGCTGTGTTGTAGTGCGCGAAGGTCGTATTGTCGGGGAGGGTTTCACTCAACCGCCCGGCGGCAATCACGCAGAGATTCAGGCGCTATTGGATGCTGGTGACGCACGCGGCGCGACCGCATACGTGACATTGGAGCCTTGTGCCCATTTTGGACGGACAGGCCCTTGCGCTGATGCGTTAATTACCGCAGGTCTGAGCCGCGTTGTTGTCGCAGTTGAAGACCCTTTTTACGCCGTATCAGGGCAGGGAATTGCTCGGCTGAGAGAGGCGGGGGTGGCAGTCAGTGTGGGCGTACTTGCTCACGAGTCACGAGCGCTGATTGCCGGATATTTATTACGTATTACCCGCGGTTGGGGGCGAGTTAGGCTCAAATTAGCGACGTCGCTAGATGGCCGAACAGCCATGGCGTCGGGGGAGAGCCAGTGGATTACAGGTCCGCAAGCGCGAGCAGATGTACAGCGATTACGCGCTGAAAGTTCAGTTATTGTGACAGGGATTGGCACCGTACTAGCGGACGACTGCGCCCTGACCTTACGCGCCGAGCAGCTGCCGCTTACGCCTGCGGAGTGCGATCGCGCGCTAACGCATGTGCCATTGCGCGTGCTGCTCGACAGTGAAGGGCGACTGCGTCAAGGCTCACAGATTATTTCGGATGCTGCACCGACGCTTATTTTTCACGCGGATAATACGGTTCCCGCGCCATTTCTCGCGACTATTCCAACGGTTAAGACGCAGCCTGTTTCCCGGGGCACCCATGGCTTAGATCTCCGCGCGATACTCACGCACTTAGGCGAGGAAGGAGCGAACGAGATACTCATCGAGGCTGGTGCTACACTTGCCGCCGCTTTTATCGAGCAAAATTTAGTCGACGAACTGGTTATTTATCAGGCGCCTCGCTTATTGGGTAGCTCTGGCAAAGCAATGTTGGCCTTGTCGTTTGATCGGCTCGCCGAGACCCCTGAATTACGTCTGATTGAAGTAAGTCGAGTGGGAGACGACTTGCGTATCATCGCTACACCCACTTAGCAGGAGACCACGTGTTCACAGGAATTATTGAAGCCATCGGTACTATCGCGGCCATGGAGCAATCCGGAGGCGATATGCGCTTGCGCATACAGTCGGGCAAGTTAGCATTGAGTGATGTAAAGCTAGGCGACAGCATCGCCACTAGCGGCGTGTGCCTGACAGTAACGGAGCTGCCAGGCGATGGTTACTGGGCTGACGTATCACTGGAAACGTTGCAATTTACGACGCTGGGCGCCCGCAAGGTGGGTGATCGCGTCAATTTGGAAAAATCATTGACCCCCGAGTCCCGCCTGGGCGGGCACATTGTTAGCGGGCACGTAGATGGTGTGGGCACCGTTAAGTCTATTGGTCGAGATGGGCGCTCTTGGAGGTATATTATTGAGGCGCCTGCCGGGTTAGCAAAGTACATCGCGCACAAAGGGTCCATTACCATCGATGGTACGAGTCTGACGGTTAACGCTGTGTCGGGCGCCGAGTTTGACTTGAATATTATTCCCCAAACTTTTGAAGAGACGGTTTTTGCCGATTATGTAGTCGGTGCTCATGTTAATTTAGAAGTCGACGTTATAGCTCGCTACCTTGAGCGCTTGTTACAGGGTGATGCAGCTGCCCAAAAAGGTGGTATGAGTTTAGACACGCTGCGCGACGCGGGTTATCTCAATGACTGAACAAGCACAATACGCAACGACTGAAGAGCTGATTAGCCACATGCGTTTCGGACGCATGATGCTTCTCTTAATTGATAACAGCGAGGGTGATGCCACGGGCGTGGTCACGTTGGCTGCTGAATTATGCGAGCCCCACCACATAACCTTTATGGCTCGGCAAGCGCGAGGCTTGGTATGTTTGGGACTCACGCGCGCACGTTGCGAACATCTTAACTTGCCGCTCATGGTCGAGGGAGAAGTTGAAGCCGAACCTTTTACGTTGTCCATTGAGGCATCGGAGGGTATTGATACGGGCATTTCAGCGGTTGATCGAGCGCGAACAGTGCGCGTCGCGGTGGCCTCCGATAGTAAGGCTACAGATCTGGTACAACCTGGGCATATTTTCCCGATTGCTGCTGCCGATGGCGGTGTGCTGACGCGTGCGGATAAGTCTGAGGCGACCACAGATCTGGCTGCAATTGCAGGTATGCTGCCTGCTGCTGTATTCACTGAAGTACTGGATAAGCAAGGAAACGTAGCCCGAGGTGAGTCGCTGTGGGAGTTCGCTCGTAGCCATGATTTGCCTGTGGGGAGAGTCTCAGACTTGGTGACGTATCGACTGGCGAATGAGCGCACAATTGAGTGTATTCGCAAGGGTACGGTTGAAACCACGTATGGTCCGCTGGAAATTAATGTTTATCGTGAAACTTCAAAAGCAACTCTTCACATCGCGCTTGTTAAAGGTGAGCTTAACTCGGAGCTCCCCACATTAGTTCGGGTGCATGTCACGTCTGTCTTGCGAGATCTCGTCGGTACCACGCTTAACAATCAGGTAAGCTGGCGTTTTGACAATAGTTTAAAAAGTGTCTCAGAGGCAGAGCGGGCGGTGCTGGTTCTTATTACGCGACCTGAAACAGCCGATGTGTTGTTGGCGGGAGTAGACCGGCTCCTTGGGCGAGACCCGCAAGAATCCGTAGCGACCACCGACAGCTATGCGTCGATTGGCTTGGGCGCCCAGATCCTCAATGATTTGGGCGTTGGTAAAATTGATTTGATGGGCGCGCCCCTCAAATATAATGCTTTGGCTGGATTCGGCCTGGAAGTTTGCGACTTTGTCGCCCCCACACATTGAAAAATACTTAGGAGAAGGTCATGAGTAGCCAAGGAATACGTACCACAGAAGGCTCGCTGAGTTCGAATAACGGCAGCTATGTCATTGTTGTTGCGCGCTGGAATAGCTTCGTTGTGGAGCATTTGTTAGAGGGTGCTATTGATACGCTGCGACGCCACGGTATTAGTGATCAGCAAATGCACATTGTCCGAGTGCCGGGCGCGTTTGAGATCCCTCTCGCCTGTCAGCGAGCGGCAAAGCTTCCGAATTGTGATGCCATTATTGCGCTGGGCGCAGTTATTCGTGGGGGCACCCCACATTTTGACTACGTGGCTGGGGAATGCACGAAAGGTTTGGCTCAGGTTCAAATGGACACGTCCACACCGATCTCGTTTGGCGTACTCACTGTCGATTCTATTGAACAAGCTATTGAGCGATCGGGAACCAAAGCGGGCAATAAAGGGGCGGAGGCTGCGATGAGTGCGCTAGAGATGGTTAATCTGTTTAGTGCGCTGGAAGGCTAATGACTAAAGTTAACCCACTCGCGGCTCAGCGACGCCGGGCACGTCATTTCGCGTTGCAGGCGCTCTATCAATGGACGATGACTCATGCCGTGCTTACCGAGATAGAGGCCGAGTTTCGCATTGATAATGATTTTAGCCACGTCGATGGTGAATACTTTACTGTCTTGTTGACGGGTGTGGCACAAAATGCGGCGACACTCGATAAGCTTTACGAGCCACGTTTGGATCGCGGCCTTGATGACCTTGATCCTATCGAGCGTAATTTATTGCGTATGGGCGTTTTTGAGCTGCGCGACAGGATTGATGTCCCTTACCGTGTTGTTTTGAACGAGGCGATTGCTTTGGCAAAGAAATTCGGTGCGACCGATAGCTACCGTTACGTCAATGGTATTTTAGACAAGATGGCGCAAGATATGCGCCAACTTGAAATTCAAGCTGAAGCCTAAAGACACTGATACCGCCCTCGATGGCTTCTGAATTCGACCTCATTTATCGGCATCTTGCGAGCTTCGGAGCGGGGCCATCGGTTATTTTGGGTGTTGGTGACGACGCCGCTTCTTTGCGTGTGCGTGATGGCCATGAGCTTCTTGTGTCAACCGACACACTGGTTGAGGGCCGGCATTTTCCCGTGGACTCGCTGCCAGAGCATATCGCTTATCGTGCTGTTGCAACCGCAGTGAGCGACCTCGCTGCCATGGCGGCGACACCTATTGCTATGACGCTTGCGCTTACTTTGCCTGAGGCCGATGACTTGTGGATGCATGGATTCTCTATGGGTCTCGCAAGTGCAGTGAGTGATTTTGGTATCCCTCTTGTTGGCGGCGATCTCACGCGAGGACCACTTTGTGTGTCTGTTACGGTGATGGGTGAATGCCCTGCGGGATTGTCGGTGAAGCGCAGTGGGGCTCGTGTTGGAGACATGCTGTGTGTGACTGGAACGCTCGGTGATGCTGCGGCAGGCCTTTTGCTGATACAAGGTACGTCGGATCTCAGTGACTTACCCGATATAGACACTACGGAGTATTTGGAGCATCGTTTTTATCGACCCACACCTGCACTCATGTGGTGTGATTGGCTGCGAACCCATGCGACTTCGGCGATCGATGTATCAGACGGTTTACTAGCGGACGTAACGCATATTGCGCACGCATCGGGCGTGGGGATGCAGATTAGCGCTCACGCGCTTCCTTTGTCAGAAGCGCTGGTCTCGCTACACGCGCTAGACCCTATAGCGCTAGCACTGCACGGGGGCGATGACTATGAGCTTGCGTTTACAGTGCCGGCGGGTACGGAGCTCCCCGCAGGACTACAATGTATTGGAACGGTGGTTGATGGAGATCACGTCATTTGTACTGATATAGCAACAACAGGTGTGAGCGGTTATGACCACTTCCGATAAGCCTACAGCGACCGCGGAAGCAATATCAGCGGCAAGCGTGATTCGGTCGCCGTCTCTGCTAATTGCATCGTGGTTTCTTTCGGGTTTAGCGCCTGTGGCACCGGGCACCGCGGGCAGCTTGGCGGCATTGCCACTTGTCGCCGCTGTGCTTCATATGCTGCCGCTGCCTTGGACTGTTGCGCTGGTCGTGCTTCTTTTTGGCTTGGGTGTCTGGAGCGCTTCCGAGGCGGGCCGCAGGTGGGGTAAGGTCGATCATGGCGCTATCGTTATTGACGAGGTGGTGGGCCAGCTAATTGCGGTGGCAATACCCTTTTATCTGCTGGGCGATGCCATCCTGAGCTTGCCTGAAGCGCTGTTTTTCGGATTCGTGGCGTTTCGTTTGTTCGATATCGTCAAAGTTTGGCCTGCGGACTATTTTGATGTGCACAGTAAAAACGGATGGGGTGTGATGCTCGACGATGTTTTCGCCGGTATTTGGGCGGGTATTGTTGTGGTGATTTTAGGCCTGGCGCTGTACTGACTTATTTATGTTCGTCGATTCACCATTTGATAGGCGAGTTCAACCAGCGGTGCTTTGCGCTCCCCGTATACCGTCAAACAGTTAATGGCTGCGGCATACAAATGTTGTGCTTCCTCATGCGCTTGCTCTAACCCGAGGCAACTGACGTAGGTTGACTTGTCAGCCGCGCTGTCCTTCCCTGCAGTTTTACCCAGCTCTTGGCTGGATGCGGTGGCATCGAGTACGTCATCCATGATTTGGAATGCCAGCCCAATGGCTGCGGCAAAATCATCCAGTCTTTGACGGTCTTCATGGGTCGCGTTGGCACAAATGGCACCTGCATTTACCGCTGCCCTAAACAACGCACCTGTTTTGCCTGCATGAATAGTGCGTAAAACGTCGACATCCACGGCCTTGCTCTCCGCCTCCATATCGAGCGCTTGTCCACCGACCATGCCCATAAAGCCCACTGCTTTTGCCACAACGGCTATCAGCTCATTACGCTGGGTATGACTAAGGCATTCGTCGGTGGCGATGATTTCAAACGCACTGGCCTGGAGACCGTCTCCTACCAGTATCGCTGTGGCCTCATTAAAGGCTTTGTGCAATGTCGGTTTCCCACGGCGCAGATCGTCATCATCCATTGCGGGTAAATCATCGTGGATTAGCGAGTAGCAATGGAGCCACTCAATGGCGGCCGATGTGCTGTCAGTGATGCGCGGCTCGGGGTTTTCAGCTAATAGCTGGTAGGTTTCCAAAAGCAGGCGAGAACGCAAGCGCTTTCCTGAGTTATCGAGGACGTATTGAATGGCGCGCTCTAACTGCGGAGACAAGCTTCTAGGGGGCGGGTAGCGGTCCCTAGCGGTCACGAACTGAGTTCCTGAACCTCGCCTGATTCTGATACTACGGCGACGCGCTGCTCAGCTACATCAAGCGATTGGCTTGCGGCTTTTACCAGCTGCATACCTTTTTCATAAAGCGACAAAGAGTCTTCCAGGGCCACCTCAGGATTTTCTAGCCGATCAACTATTGCGGCGAGTTCCTCCATCTGTTCTTTGAGGGTCACTTGTGGGTGAGCCTCAGCGGCGGTCTTGGTTTTTGTCACAGTATTTACTCCGAGAGCGAAAGGTACTCAGCGCACAGGCGCTGTTTGCGCGATGCTAACCGTCGAATTCAATAGCGTACCTGCTTCCACGATAGCATCTACCGTTAGACCCGCCGCTTCACGATTCTGTTGCTGGCTTGCGTGGTCAATCCAACGATCAGGAATGGCTATATGTTTCACGTCGCACTGTATGCCGGCGCAGGCTAGGTACTCAGCGACGCCACTGCCCGCACCACCGGCTAGAGCGTTTTCCTCAACGGTAACAATGCGCTGATGACTGCGCGCAATGTCAGCAATCATTGATTCGTCCAACGGTTTAGCCCAGCGCATGTCAACTAAGGTGGCGTCCAACTGCGCTGCCGCTTCACGCGCCTCTTCTAACAGCACGCCAAAATTGAGGATCGCTGTACCTGAGCCAGATCGCAAAGGCACGGCCTTACCAATGTCTAACGTCCGCATCTGCTCTTCAATGAGTGCGCCTGTGCCGTTGCCGCGGGGATAACGAACCGCCGCCGGTCCGGAATATTGATAGGCGGTATAAAGTAATTGCCGGCACTCATTTTCGTCAGATGGACAGGCGATGATCATGTTCGGTACGCAGCGCAGATAGCTCAGGTCAAATACACCGTGATGGGTAGACCCGTCCTGCCCAACCAAGCCCGCACGGTCCAGCGCAAACGTCACGTCGAGGTTTTGAATCGCTACGTCATGAATTAACTGGTCATAGGCGCGCTGTAAAAAAGTGGAATAAATGGCGACGACCGGTTTCATGTCATCGCATGCTAAACCCGCCGCAAACGTCACCGCGTGCTGCTCCGCAATAGCGACGTCATAAAAACGATCAGGGAACTGTTGAGCGAAATTGACCATGCCGGAGCCTTCACACATGGCGGGTGTAATGGCGACTAATTTGGGATCAACAGAGGCTACATCGCAGAGCCAGCGTCCGAATACATCTTGATATTTTGGTGGGGCAGGCTTTTCAGTCAGGTCATTACTCGCAGCGGTGCTTGTTGTCTCAATTTTATTAATGGCGTGAAAGCCAACGGGGTCTGCTTCGGCTGGTGCGAAGCCTTTGCCCTTCACCGTGCGGATGTGGAGAAGCTGCGGTCCTTTTAAGTCAACCATCGCTTTAAGAGTGTGGACTAACTGCGGTAAATCATGGCCGTCAATGGGTCCTACATAGTTAAAGCCGAGCTCTTCAAAAAGCATCCCTGGAGCCACTAAGCTTTTCCACTGTTCCTCGGTTTTCTTGGCTACTTCCCACGCTGTGCGTACGTGTTCGAGAATTCGTTTAGAGCCCTCTCTAAACGCTATGTAAGTTGGACTTGCCCAAATCTTGGCGAAGTAGGTCGCAAGCCCACCCGTGTTGTGACCAATAGACATTTGGTTGTCGTTGAGTATCACTAAAAGGTTGGGCCGCACATGGCCGGCGTGAGCGAGCGCCTCAAAGGCCATGCCACCCGTTATCGCGCCATCGCCAATGACTGCGACTGCCTTGCGATCGTAGCCCATCTTCTCAGCTGCGATTGCCATGCCCATTGCAGCAGAAATGCTTGTCGAGGAATGTCCAACGCCGAAAGTGTCGAACTCACTTTCACTGCGCTTTGGGAAGCCAGATAGCCCGCTCTGCTGGCGAATGCTGCCCATTTTTTCTCGGCGACCAGTGAGGATTTTATGCGGATACGTCTGATGGCCCACATCCCATACTATTCTGTCCTCAGGTGTGTTCAGGACATGATGAAGAGCCACGGTGAGCTCTACGACCCCAAGTCCCGCACCAAAGTGCCCGCCAGTATTGGCGACGCTGTACAAAAGGAACTGACGTACTTCATCTGCGAGTGATACTAGGTCAGGTTCAGACAGCGAGGCCAATACGCGTCGATCCTTATCGATGTTATCGAGAAGGGGTGTCGAGGGATTGCTCGTTGGGAATTGTGTCACCATGGGCGAATCATATCGCAAACAAACGTCAAGCGTGAGCCTCTCTTTGCTTTTTAAAAATCGCTCAGTAAGACCTCGAGACGTGCTGCTACTCTTTTATAACCTTCTTCATTTATGCGCGTCCCGTCGGGCCAGAAAAGATGCCGTTCTAGATTCCTGTAGTCGTTACCGAATACGGGTGACAGGTCGATGATTCGCACGCTCGAGCTGCTCTGGGTTAGGGCGTTTAGCTGATTATAAAAGCGAGTTTGAGCCTGCGACTTGCCAGTTAGCGCAGGTGATGGGATGGGTAGGACAACAGCGAAAGTTGGTAAAACACCGTAGTAATCTGCACGCTCTTGGATGTTTTCCAGCGCGCTGGCGATAACGTCAATAGGCTCGTCCAGCGCGCGATCCTCGAGCCAAAATAGAGCGACATGTGGTCGATAGTGAGCGATCGCGCGGTCAAAGCATTCGGCTACTGTACTGAGTCGCAAGTTTGGTAAGCTGCGGGCTAGGACGGGGTGGTTAGCGAGCGTTTCGGGCGTGCTTGGCCAGTCTGCTATTCGAGATCCTCCCATCAGCATGACGGAGCCGGGGCTAATGACACTTTGATTGTCGCGAGCTTCTAGTGCCATCGCGAGCTGCTCGCAGCTCATGGTTTCACGCTTTTGGGCTTGTGTATGTGTGTATTTTGCCGCTGTTACTAGCAGAGGCAGCGTGACAAGAATCGCAGCCCCGATGCCCCATGGATTCCCCCTACGTCCTGTTTTTTGCTCCAAAGTCTTAACTCAACAGTGTGATCTACATCTCAAAAATAGGCTTTCAGCGGAGTCTCGATTTAACTTCCATAAAAAGCGATACTCTTTTTACCACGAACTACGCCGGTTTGCGGTAGAGTGAGCCTATGCTATATCAACAAAATATCACAGAGCTTAAAGTTCTCTCCAACCAGTTAGAGTTTCAGCTCCAACATAGCCGATACGCCGTGGTAGGGATTCAGGCCGCAAGTATAGCTTCGGTTTTAGTATTGCTGTGGTTTCAAGCAGCTCACAACACGGTCTTACTCTCTTGGGCCGCTGGGATGTTTTTATTAGCGCTTAATTATTCGGTGCGTCTCGGTTCAGTTTTACATCGAGACTGGTGTAATGAGCGGCCTTCTCGGGTTTATTGGGAGCTAATTGTAGGCGGATTTCTTCTGGGCTTTTCCTGGGTTGCTTCAGTATTCTGGTTTAATACTTTTCTCAGCGATATATATTTTTACCTCTCGCTATTGATCGTGATCGTTTGTTACATGGCGATACTCGCCGTGTCTGCTGTGGTCCAAGGGGTTTACCTGACGCAGATTTTTTCTGTCTATGTGCCTATCGCAGTATGGCTTGGCTGGCATTACGATGAGCGCGCTTTCAACCTTGTTATGGTTATATTACTGGCGGGGTTATCCTTAACGATGAGTTTGGCGAGTGGCTGGATGAGCCGGTCCATTAGCCAACTGGTAGTAGCGAATTTAGAGCGCGCGGCAATGGCGGATGATCTCGCCAACTTGTCGAGGAAAATGAGTGAGCGTAATGCGCAATTGGAAGCGGCACGCAAGCAACTTGAAGATCTCGCGATTATCGATGAGTTGACAGGCTTGCGTAACCGCCGGGGCGCTAAACAAGTATTTGATGCAGAGATAGGCCGCGCCAAGCGGGCAGGGACGCCCCTAGGCATCCTAATGCTCGATGTAGACCACTTTAAACTTTACAACGACACCTATGGCCATCCGGCGGGAGATAGGGTGCTGGAGAAAGTTGCCGAAGTGCTCTTATCGGTTACCTCTCGCGCGGGCGAATTGGCGGTGCGAATGGGCGGTGAAGAATTTATGCTGATTTTGCCGGGGTCAACCCAGCGCGACGTTATGAATATCGCAGAGGTAGTTCAAGGGCGGCTAGCTGAGGCCGCGATTCAACATCGGAATTCGCCGGTTGCAGACATTTTAACGGTAAGCCAGGGTCTGGTGTCGTGCGTGCCTCAACTGAGTACCGAGGCTGCCGATATTATAGAAGCTGCCGATAAAGCACTTTATAGCAGCAAGAATAATGGCCGTAATCGAGCCACGTTATCGCCTTATGCGCCTTAATCCTCCAGATGCCTGCGCAATCGCGTAAGGCGCCGTCGATCATGCTTGTCGGGTCTCTGTGCCGGACGCGCAAGGGATCCGGCGGCTTTTCGTGCGTCGACCTCTCTTTGCCGCTTCGCCAAACTTCGTTCGGTCTCGCGATATAAGGTTTGTGCTGCTGGGGCACCGCCTCTGCGGTCACTCAGCTGTTCAACGACAACTTCCTTCTCGTCCCACCCTTGGCGAATGATTAGGCAATCGCCCACGCTAATTTCTTTGGAAACTTTAACGCGCTGACCGTCAAGTTGAACCTTACCACCCTCGATGGCCGTTTTGGCAAGTGAGCGTGTTTTGAAAAAACGTGCTGCCCAGAGCCATTTATCAACACGAAGGCGCTGCAATTCTTGAGCTTGGGTGTTACTCATGAGTCAGCCAGTCCGTGATAAATCTCATCAAAATGCAATATGGCGGGGTATTGAGTAACCCGCCGTATGGGTCCTTGGCTATCGGGCTGCCTGAGTGTAATTAAATGCTTAATCCCGAAGTGCTCTGCTGATGCAAGTACCGACTCGGAGTCATCGATAAAAAGTGATCGGTCTGGAGCAAATGGGCGCGCGCTTTGTAGTCTTTCCCAAAAGAGCTGTGATTCCTTGGGCTCTCCGAATTCATGAGAAGAATAGATCTGATCAAACCACGGAGTGAGGTTAACCCGCTCAAGCTTTACTCTGAGGGTTTCTGGATGGGCGTTAGTAATGAGTACCACATCACAGTGGCTGGCTTTAAGGCGATCTAAAAACGCGCGTGCCTCTGGCCGCCAGTTGATGCCGTGTGAGACCTGTTCTTTCAACGTCACTACATTAAAGCCGAGCGTTCGACTCCAAAAATCTAGGCAGTACCAGTTGAGTTTGCCCGCCTCTCCAATAAAGATGGGCTCGAGATACGCTCGGGCAGCCTCAACTGTGATTTTCTGCCTGCGCGCATATTCATTAGGTATGGTGCGTAGCCAAAATTCGTTGTCGAATTGTAGGTCGAGTAATGTACCGTCCATGTCGAGAAGCACGGTGTCGATCGCTTGCCAGTTAACAGCGGTAACAGAAAGGCAATTTGACTCAATTTTCAGTGTCACGTCAGTGGTATCCTTGCCGTATGACTTATAGCTATCCAATCGATACCCAACTGCCTCCCCAATTGTGTGCTGCGTTGCAGTTGCCCGCGAGCACCGTTGGACGAGTGGCAGATTTACTAACAACTGCAAGCCAACAGATTTTGCAACATTATAACAGTGTCGACGGTGTCCTTGTTGATCGGAAAGCTGACAGCAGTCCGATTACGGCAGCCGACAGAGCTGCTCATGATATTCTTTGTGCTGGCCTTTTGGCGCTAAACCCCGACATACCGGTGCTTTCCGAAGAGTCGCCAGAATCCTTCGTAGCCGATCGTGATCAGTGGTCGAATTGCTGGCTTGTTGATCCGCTTGATGGGACCCGAGAATTTATTAGCCGTACCGACGCGTTTACGATCAATATTGCTTTGATACACGAGCAGCGAGCCGTGCTAGGTTTCATACAGGTTCCGGTAACTAACGAACTGTACATCGGCTTGCCTGGCGTAGGTGCCTGGCGCTGCACGCCGGAGCTCTGTACGCCGCTGCGCGTGCGTCAACTCGACTACCAATCGCCCCTCGGTGTTCTGGCTAGTGTGCGGCATAGTGAAGAGAAAGTGGCGAAAGTTATGAGTCAACTCAATGAATTATGCGAGGGTACTGAGCGAGTCAATGCAGGCAGCGCCATCAAGTTTTGTAAGCTCGTGGACGGCGAAGCTGATATTTATCCTCGGACCTCTCCTTGTTATGAATGGGATGTTGCTGCGGGAGACGCAATCGTTACTGCTGCGGGAGGATTTGTGTGGAATGCTAAAGGCGAGCCTATGGCGTATAACGTCCGTGACACGTTACTGGTTAACCGTTTCGTAGCGGGAGCGGATAGTAGTTTAGCGTGGGTGGAAATGCTGTATCCAGATTAAGCGCCTTGTCAGCAATCAGGCATACAGTTAACGTCCGCGTAGCGGATAGAAGAGGTATTTAGGATGACAACAAGCATGGGTGAGGGCGCAGCAAATGACGAGATGACCCCCGCTATGCGCCTAATGACTCTTCAGTCGCGCCATCAGGCGTTGGATGCAAAGATCATGGAATTGCAGGGTCAGTCTTACCAAAATCAGCTTTTGATCCAGCGTCTCAAGAAAGAAAAATTGCGTACGAAAGATGCCATAGCGCGATTGAAAGACGAGATGGTTCCAGACATAAACGCTTAACTTTTATTCCCCAATTCCCTCGATCGCAAGCAGCGCGAGTTTTCTCGCTAATCCCCCATTGAATCCGCCAATTGCGCCACCGGCGCCAAGCACGCGATGGCAGGGGATAATAATGGGTAATGGGTTAGCCCCAACCGCGCCGCCAACTGCGCGGGCGGCCTTTGGGTTGCCAGTACGTTTAGCCAAATCCCCATAGGTGGTGAAAGTGCCAAACTCCTGCGTTGAAAGCGCCTCCCAGACCCGCTGTTGAAAAACGGTTCCTTTAGGGGCAAGAGGAAGATCAAAGTCTTTCAGCGTGCCCAAAAAAAACGCGTTTAGCTGCTTTGCGGCTTCGATCAAAAGAGCATTGTCTGTGCTCTTGTTAGCCTCAGTCTTGGACTCAGACCAGCGCACCTCGGTTAAGGCCTCAGCAGAGGAACAGAGCGTCAGCTGCCCGAGTGGTGAAGGCATTTGAAGGCAGTGCCTCACTGTCATTTCGTTCTCTGAGGATCTTTATTTGACAGTAGCTTGGCTGCGTGGGCAGCGAAGCCGGTTCCGGCTTGGGCATATAGATTAAACGCTGAAATACCAGCCTCACGCATTTCATCGGCCTGGCCCTCGTAGCGGACTACTGCAGCGAGTTCGCCTTTGTAACCCATGCTGCGTAATAAGTCCGCGACAAGCATGTTTTCGGGGTGATTAGTGAGCGCGAGCATCACGAGGTGCACATCATCAAGATTGAGTCGGAACCAAAAATCTGGATCTGATGCGTCGGCATTGATAACACGTCTCTGCTCAGTGAGATGTTCCGTGACCCGTCGCTCCAATGCTTCTACACCGAGAACACGTCGTCCCCACTTGGGCGCTAGGGACTCATAGGCCCCTGTTCCAACGCGGCCCATACCCAAAATGACGACGCTGACATTGTCCGTAGGTTCGTAGCTGTCGGTCAGTGTTGGGGACTGGAAGCTGAGCAGCTTGTCGCGATGCTTGCGATAAATCTCGTGGGTGGCTTTGTTTATCGGTGCCGCAACGACAAAGCTCACCGCGACCGCAATGGACAGCGCCGCGCTCCATTCCGTGTCCACCCAGTTCATTGCAGCGGCAACAGAGATGACGATTAAGCCAAACTCACTGTGGTTGGCCAGAGCCCCAGATGCTAATACCGCTGTTCTTGGGCTCGTATGGAACCGAGTCATCAGAGGGAAATAAAGCAGGGGCTTTACGGTCGCGAGTAGGCCGATAGCTACGGCGACGACGATCAGTGTTGTCGACGGCCATCCCCCCAGACCAATTGACAGGAAAAACCCAACTAAAAAGAGGTCTTTCAGTTGAGCAAGGTTATTACCCATTGCTTTTGACTTTGGATGCCCGGCGAGGACGGCCCCTACAATGAGCGCGCCTACGTCACCTTTCATACCCACTGATTCGGATAACTGTGCTGAGCCTATCGCGAGTGCTAAGCCCAGCAGGGTGAGCAGCTCCCCGTAGCCTGCAACAGTGAGCAATCGGAGAATGAGTGGCCGTAGGGGGATAATCAAGAGCATACCGAGTGCGTACCAAGTCGGGACTTTACCGGCCGCAATAGCGAGAAAGCCGACGGCGACGAGGTCTTGAACAATAAGGATGCCAATTGCCAATATGGCGTGGCTCGATTGCACCTCGCCTCGCTCTTCCATGGTTTGAATAACAAAAACGGTACTAGAAAACGTCAATCCGAAGGCAATAATCGCAGCGCCGGTAACGGTAAGGTCGAAAGCGGGTAGGGCTGTGGCGAGGCCTATTAGAAGCAGAAAGACTGCCAGCTGTGTTACCGCCATGTGTATAAGCGTCGTTCCCCAAACTTTTGTCTCTAACAATTTTTTGGGTTCTAGTTTTAAGCCAATGGTAAATAGTAATAGGGTGATGCCGAGTTCAGCCAGAGTTTCGAGCAGCGGCCCACTGTTCATATTGAATTCGTGCAATACAAAGCCTGCGGTGAGATAGCCGATCAGCGCGGGAAAGCCGATCGCCCGACTGGCCATGCCGCACAGCAGGGCTACGAGAATGATAAAAGGCTCTACGATGATCACGGCGTATCCTGTCTTTGGACGGTTGGAAGGAACAGCGCGACCGTTGCTAAAATGATTAGCGCAACTTCGATGATGGATACCAGGCGAGAGAGATCAGTGGGGGTTCCAATATTTAGCAGTGACGTGGAACAGAATAATATTGCCAAAATAAGGCTAAGCCGCGCGGTACCCATCAAACCCATTGCTAAAAGTAATAATGTAATGCCTCTGCCCACGTCTAGAATGACGTCCAGAGAGAGAGGGTGTTGCCAGAGCGTCGCAACGTGAAGGCCTCCTGCTGCGAGCGCTAAGAGCATCGACAGCAATCTGGCTACTTGTCCGATGAAAAAGTAGTCGTGTTTTAGATTCTCCACGGGCTCGGCTGGCATGGGTCATACTCCAAGTCTCAATCCTTGAGGCTTGTATGGGTGAGTGGATTAGTCTCTACCCTCTGATTTTGCATTACACTGCGCCATATGTCAGCGTCCCATTTGCTCAAGTTAATCGATCAGCCGTCCGCTCGGTCCCGCGATGCTCTCGCGACGGCGCTGGAAACAACGCCTTTGCAGCTTGAAGACTGGCTATTGGCGCTTCGAAGTGATGGGTTCACTATTGTCGAAAGTGACGGCGTTTTGTTTTTATCGGAGCCTGTTGAATGGTTACAGCCGCAGCTGATCTCTGGAAGTACGGAAGTGGCGCTTGAGGTCGTTGTGGAGACGCCGTCGACAAACGATGAGCTCCTGCAGCGTGCGCAGGAGACATCGATTCATCGCACAGCGGTGCTCGCTGAGTGTCAAACGGCGGGTCGTGGACGTTTAGGACGTCGTTGGGTGAGTCCTGTTGCTCGAAACGTGTATTTATCGATTGGCTGGCAATATGCAATCGGTGTCGAGGCTCTGCAGGGATTGAGTTTGGCCGTGGGCGCAGCCATAGCCGATGCCCTTGAGCATCGCTTTGGTGCAGCATTAGAGCTTAAATGGCCCAACGATCTCTATATAAACGGCGCCAAGTGCGGTGGTGTGTTGATTGACGTCACCGGTGACCTAGCCAATGCCTGTACTGTGGTCGTCGGCGTGGGCCTTAATCTGCAAATGCCTACTGGCGCCGCAGAGCAGATTGACCAGGCCTGGAGTTCTATTGATTCGGTTGTTAAGGGCAGTTTTACGCGCAATGACGTGGCTGCAACTATGCTCGAGGCACTCGTCTCTGTATTGCGCGATTATCCTGCGACGGGTTTTTCTGCTTGGCGCGAAAGATGGCAGCAACGGGATTTGTTTAAAGGCCAGTTTGTCGCCGTGAGTGGCACTGCAGGCGGACACGGAATTGCTCTTGGGGTCAGTGATACGGGTGCACTATTACTTGATGATAAAGGTGTGGTACGCGTAATCAATGGCGGCGATGCAAGCTTAAGGCCGCAGAGGAAGGCAACTTAAATGGCAATCTATTGTTTGGTGATTGATGTTGGAAACAGCAGCATTAAATGGGCTGTAGCTGACGTTACTACCCCGTTATCGTTTGATGCTGTGTACCGTTGCGAGCGCACGGCACAAGCATTGCTCGATGATCTTCGCCGGAATGCAGTGGACCTTTTGCCTGTATGGATGTCGAGCGTGGCAGGATCGGCATTTGACCGGGAGTTAATCGAAGCCCTGCAGCGTGAAGGGTGGCAGCACGTTGTTGCTGAGCCGGCAGCGGCGGTCGAGTGTGGCCTCGTTAATAGCTATGCGGCGGCGGAAACAATGGGCGTTGACCGCTGGCTTGCAATGCTCGCGGCTCGTTATCAAAGGGAAGGTGCGTTGTTGGTGGTGGATGTGGGCACCGCTTTGACGATTGATGTCGTGTCGGCCGATGGTCGCCATGAGGGCGGCTATATCTTGCCGGGAGTGCAGCTCATGGAGCGTGCGTTGACGCGAGATACGCAGCGCGTGCGTTTTTCCGACGGGGCCTATCAATCGCTTGATCCGGGGCAATCGACAGCACAATGCGTTACTAGTGGCGTATGGCTCGCCGCAGTGGGTGCCGTGCGACTAGCTATGTCGAATCATCCGGCCCATGAGCTTGTCCTTGCCGGCGGCGGAGGCGAAGCCTTGGTAACTTTGGGGTTAAATGGTGAGTTTCGTCCTCACTTGGTCCTTGAGGGGTTAGTAATTCGCGCATTAGTCGCATTAGAGGCTTGACCTCGGCGCAAGATATCGACATTATTCGCAACCTTTCCGGTAGCCCCATTCTTGGAGCACCGCGCGAAGCTGGCGTAGCTCAGTAGGTAGAGCAGCTGATTTGTAATCAGCCGGTCGGGGGTTCGATTCCTCTCGCCAGCTCCAATTTTTCGGAGTTCATCATGGATTTAAACGAAAAAGTTGTCGCTATTACTGGTGGCGCGCAAGGGCTAGGTTTGTCCATGGCGCGCGCTTTTGCTGCTCGCGGCGCAAAGCTTGCCCTTATTGATATCAATAATGATGTCCTCGAGAGTGCCAAGGCTGAGCTTACCGAGGCAGGTGCCAGCGTTGCGACGTTTACTACCAACGTCGCTGATGAAGAGAGTGTCACGCAAACTTTCGCAGCCATCGTCGATACCTTTGGTCAGCTCAATGGGCTGATCAATAATGCGGGCATTACTCGCGACGGATTGATGCTTAAAGTTAAAGATGGACAAGTGGTCGACAAAATGAGCCTCGCGCAATGGCAAATGGTCATTGACGTCAATCTGACAGGTGTTTTCTTGTGTGGCCGCGAGGCTGCGGCTCGGATGATCGAGTCGGGGTCCGAGGGCGTTATCGTCAATATTTCGAGTATTTCTAAGGCTGGGAATTTCGGCCAGACCAATTATTCAGCGGCAAAATCGGGTGTTGCGGCGATGGCGGTGACGTGGGCCAAGGAGCTCGCCCGCTATGGGATAAGAGCAGGCGCTATCGCCCCAGGTTTTATCGCGACTGAAATGGTTATGGGTATGAAGCCTGAGGCCCTCGAGAAAATGGCGGCGGGTATTCCTATCAAGCGCTTGGGTCAGCCCGACGAAATTGCTCAGATGGCGATTACCATCTTCGAAAACGACTATATTTCAGGGCGGGTCTTCGAGGTTGACGGCGGCTTGCGCCTGTAAAGTAGCGGCTTGCGCCTGTAAAATCCTGGCTTGCGCCGGTCAACTTGTCGATCAGACTGCCTGCCGAGTTCGTGCAAAGCGCCCCCCATCCCGCCAAGGTAAAAAATTAACTGTTAAAAGCAGTTGACATCATGGGTTGACGTCAAGAGAATATGCGCCCTCTTGGAGGGGTTCCCGAGTGGCCAAAGGGATCAGACTGTAAATCTGACGCGAAAGCTTCGGTGGTTCGAATCCACCTCCCTCCACCATAGGTTAAAGCCATCGGACGCTAACAATTTATCCGAAGGTTAGTAATGGATTAGTACAGGCACGGTGAGTCCATGTCGGTACGCCGTTGTGTTGTGGGGTCCCGAAGGTTGGTCTTGCGGGTGTAGTTCAATGGTAGAACCTCAGCCTTCCAAGCTGATGATGCGGGTTCGATCCCCGCCACCCGCTCCATTAACGGTTGGGCAGATTTGGCTCATATAGCTCAGTCGGTAGAGCACTTCCTTGGTAAGGAAGAGGTCACCGGTTCAAATCCGGTTATGAGCTCCAGTTTCAGCGCCATGGCGGTGCTGGTATTAGTCGCAGTCAGCAGGTGTTGGCTGCATGAAAAAAACAGAAAAACAGGCGTCAGTTAGCGCGCCCTGAATTGCTTCAGGAGAAAAGGTCGACATGTCGAAGGAATCATTTGAGCGTTCGAAGCCCCACGTCAACGTGGGAACGATTGGGCACGTAGACCACGGTAAGACGACGCTGACAGCGGCGTTGACCCGTGTTTGCGCGGAAGTATTTGGTGGTACAGCGGTAGCGTTTGACGGGATTGATAATGCGCCCGAAGAGCGAGAGCGCGGAATCACGATTGCGACGTCGCACGTTGAGTACGAATCAAGCATTCGTCACTACGCGCACGTTGACTGTCCTGGACACGCGGACTACGTGAAGAACATGATCACGGGTGCGGCGCAGATGGACGGAGCTATTTTGGTTTGTGGTGCGACCGATGGTCCTATGCCACAGACACGAGAGCACATCTTGCTGTCACGTCAGGTAGGTGTACCTTACATTGTTGTTTTCTTGAACAAGGCTGACTTGCTTGCGGAAGACTGCGGTGGTGTAGACACTGAAGAATTCGAAGAGATGAAAGAGTTGGTTGAAATGGAGCTGCGTGAGCTGCTCGATACCTACGATTTCCCTGGTGACGATACGCCGATCATCTGTGGTTCAGCGCTGATGGCGTTGAATGGCCAAGATGAGAATGGTTTGGGTACTACTGCAGTAGCGGCGTTGGTAGAGGCACTGGATACTTACATTCCAGAGCCCGAGCGTGCGATTGACCAGCCTTTCTTGATGCCTGTTGAGGACGTGTTCTCGATCTCAGGTCGCGGTACGGTGGTAACCGGTCGTGTTGAGCGAGGCATTGTTAAGGTGGGCGACGAGATCGAGATTATTGGTATCCGCGATACTCAGAGAACGACGTGTACCGGTGTTGAGATGTTCCGCAAGCTGCTTGACGAAGGTCGTGCGGGCGAGAACGTTGGTGTGTTGTTGCGTGGTACTAAGCGTGATGACGTTGAGCGTGGACAGGTACTGGCTATTCCTGGATCTGTACAGCCGCACACGACGTTTGAGGCGGAAGTTTACGTATTGTCGAAAGATGAAGGTGGTCGTCACACGCCATTCTTCAAGGGCTACCGTCCGCAGTTTTACTTCCGTACGACTGACGTAACGGGTGCTGTTGAGTTACCTGAGGGTGTCGAGATGGTCATGCCTGGCGACAACGTGAATATTGTTGCTACGTTGATTGCACCGATTGCGATGGAAGACGGACTGCGTTTTGCTATCCGCGAAGGCGGCCGAACAGTCGGCGCCGGCGTTGTCGCAAAAATTATCGAGTAAACCTCGGTAGGTGCGAAGACAGCCGAAAGCTGTCTTCGAGCGTCGAGCCGAACCGCCGGTAAAGGGGGTTCGGCTTCGTTGTCTCTGATTATTATGAGTCAGAGGCGGTCAGAAATAGAAGGCCAGTAGCTCAATTGGCAGAGCAGCGGATTCCAAATCCGCAGGTTGGGGGTTCGATTCCCTCCTGGCCTGCCATCTTTCTGGTGGAAAGATGGGGGTAACAGGCTGTGTTTTCGCCTGAAGAAGGGAATGAACATGAGTGAAGCCGCTGTAAGCCGGCTTGATCCCCTTAAGTGGGGTATAGCGATTTTGCTGATTGCCGCTGGGGTAATCGGTAATAGCTATTATTCAGATCAGTCGCTCCTGTATCGCGTTATTGCGCTATTGGTGCTGGCGATCGTTGCGGGTTGGATCGCATCAACCACCGTGCGGGGTGGTGCGTTCTGGCAGCTGGTAAAAGGCTCAAGAACAGAGATTCGCAAGGTGATTTGGCCGACGCGACAAGAGACCACTCAAACCACCATGATTGTTGTGGCCTTTGTGTTTGTGATGGCGTTGATTTTATGGGCAATGGACAGTCTGCTGGGCTGGCTTGTGTCCATGGCTATAGGTTAGGAGAGGACGACATGGCTATGCGTTGGTATGTGGTACACGCGTTCTCTCAGTATGAGAAGAAGGTGGCGGTTGCGCTGAAAGAGCGTATTGAGCGTCACTCAATGGAAGATCGATTTGGCGAGATCATTGTTCCTACCGAAGAGGTAGTGGAGATGAAAGCCGGACAAAAACGTAAAAGTGAGCGCAAGTTCTTTCCAGGCTACGTGTTGGTTCAGATGGAGCTTGATGACGAAACTTGGCATTTGGTGAAAGAAACACCGCGAGTTCTTGGATTTATTGGCGGTAAGGCTGACAAGCCTGCTCCAATCACTGAGAAAGAAGCTAACGCTATATTGCAGCGTGTTGAAGCGGGTGTTGATCAGCCTAAGCCCAAGACGATGTTCGAGCCCGGTGAGATGGTTCGCGTTATTGACGGGCCGTTCAATGATTTTAACGGCGTAGTGGAAGACGTTAACTACGAGAAAAGTCGATTGAATGTAGCGGTATTGATTTTTGGCCGTTCTACACCGGTCGAATTAGAATTTGGTCAGGTCGAAAAGGCTTGATTAGTTGTGCTTCCTTTTGGGGAGGCAATAAATGTGCGAGCTGCTTAGGCGGCCACAATGGGGAGCTGTAAGACCGTGAGGTGCGAGCAGCGTTTGAACCCGGGAGATTATCATGGCTAAGAAGATTGACGGCTATATTAAGCTGCAAATCCCCGCCGGACAGGCGAACCCAAGTCCGCCGGTTGGTCCTGCGTTGGGTCAGAAAGGCGTTAATATCATGGAATTCTGTAAGGCGTTTAATGCCGCTACGCAGAACCTTGAGCCTGGCTTACCTACACCTGTTGTTATCACTGTTTATAGTGATAAGTCGTTCACTTTTATTCAGAAGACGCCTCCAGCTGCTGTCTTGTTGAAGAAGACACTGGGTATTAAGAGCGGTTCTGGTCGTCCCAACACCGAGAAGGTGGGCAAGGTGACTCGTGCTCAGTTGGAAGATATTGCTACCCAGAAGTGGCCTGATTTAACAGCCGCAGATATGGATGCTGCTGTAAGAACTATTGCTGGCAGCGCTCGCTCTGCTGGCATCGATGTGGAGGGTTGATCGGATGGCCAAGTTGTCTAAGCGCGTGCGCGCATTCCGTGAAAAAGTAGATGTAAACCGATCTTACCCATTAGATGAAGCAATCGCGCTTTTGAAAGAGTTTGGTACGGCTAAGTTTAACGAGACAGTAGAGATTGCAGTCAACCTGGGTGTCGACGCACGGAAATCGGACCAGGGTGTCCGTGGTGCCACTACGTTGCCACACGGGACTGGCTCCGAGGTTCGCGTTGCAGTTTTCACTCAGGGCGAAAACGCTGAGAAGGCCAAAGCGGCTGGTGCAGACTTTGTTGGTATGGATGAGCTTGCAGATGAAGTTAAAGGCGGCATGATGGACTTTGATGTCGTTGTCGCTTCTCCCGATGCAATGCGCATTGTGGGTCAGTTGGGTCAAATCCTCGGCCCACGCGGTCTGATGCCAAACCCTAAGACCGGCACTGTTACCCCGGACATCGAAGGTGCGGTGAAGAATGCGAAGGCCGGTCAGATTCGCTTCCGAACGGACAAGAACGGCATCATCCATGGTGGTATTGGTAAGGTGAATTTCGACGCCGATGCGATTAAAGGAAACCTAGTTGCGGTTCTTAGCGATCTTAAGAAAGCCAAGCCTGCTGCGTCGAAGGGCGTGTATCTCCGTAAGGTAACCCTGTCTACAACAATGGGTCCCGGCGTTACGATCGACCACGCGTCACTCGAAATCTAATTCGGCGCCCTCGGGCGCCACAGTTTGACGGCTTTGGTCGTCGGCGAGTAAAGCCAGTACTTACATGGCTTTATTCGACTTTGAAGTCTTTAGAAAAAGCGTGGGAATTTTAGCCCGTGTGGAACGCTGAAGGCTGTCAAAGACCGTAGGAGGGGCTTTCGGGCTTCTTAATGTCCAGAACAGACGCGCAGTCTAGGATGGGACCTACGCAGATGGTGACAACGTTCACCAACGGGCGGTGAAAGCAGCGTGCTGCGGACACCATAACTATTAATCCAGGAGTAGACCAATGGCTATTGGACTCGAGGAAAAGAAGGCGATTGTCGCCGAAGTCAACGAGACCGCTGCCGGTGCCCTTTCACTCGTAGTTGCTGACGCCCGTGGCGTTAGCGTGAGTGACATGACTGCCCTGCGTGCAAGTGCTCGCGAAAACCAGGTGTATCTACGCGTTGTGCGTAACACATTGGCTAAGCGTGCGCTTGAAGGAACGGACTACGAGTGTGTCAACGAGACACTCGTAGGCCCGTCCCTGTTCGGTTTTTCAATGGAAGATCCGGGCGCAGCAGCGAGATTGTTTAAGGACTTTGCCAAGGCGAACGATAAGTTCGAGGTAAAAGCACTGTCTGTCAGTGGACAGCTGTTGGGTGCCAGTGAGCTGGATGTACTTGCGAAACTGCCAACGCGCGATCAAGCGTTGTCAATGTTGATGGGAACCATGTTGGCCCCAGCAACCAAGCTAGTACAGACCATGAACGAGGTACCTGGCAAGTTGGTACGTACACTTGCGGCGGTTCGAGACCAGAAGGAGCAGGCCGCGTAAGCGCGGTAATCCTGTTCCCATACTTTTTCATTAGGAGATTTACAGATGGCACTTTCAAAAGAAGAGATCCTTGACGCGATTGCTGAAATGAGCGTTATGGACATCGTAGGCTTGATCGAAGCGATGGAAGAGAAATTCGGTGTAACTGCAGCTGCTGCTGTAGCTGCGGCACCTGCTGCTGCAGGTGGCGATACTGCTGCTGCGGCTGAGCAAACTGAATTTGATGTTATCCTGACTTCAGGCGGCGAGAAGAAAGTAAACGTGATCAAGGTCGTTCGCGCGATCACTGGTCTCGGTCTGAAAGAAGCGAAAGGCCTTGTTGACGGCGCACCTGGCCCGATCAAGGAAGGCGCTTCTAAAGACGAAGCGGAAGATATCAAGAAGCAAGTTGAAGAAGCCGGCGGTAGCGTCGAGCTTAAGTAAGCTTCTTGGGCCCGAGGTACTCGGGCATCGCTGGGCTGGAGCGCAAATGCGCTCCGGCCCTTTCCCGGTTTAGCAGCCGGATAAGGTCGGGGACGCCCGATAACGACACGCTGGGGAGTATTGATGGCTTACTCGTATACTGAGAAGAAACGCATCCGTAAAGATTTCGGTTCGCTTGAGAAGGTTATGGATATCCCATATCTGCTCGCGATCCAGTTGGACTCCTACCGGAAATTTACCCAGGAAGGCATAAAAGTTGAAGAGCGCGGCGAATATGGTCTGCACGCAGCTTTCAAGTCCGTCTTTCCTATTGCTAGCTACAGTGGCAGCGCAGCATTAGAGTACGTTGACTACTCGCTGGGCAAGCCTGGTTTTGACGTTGATGAGTGCGTATTGCGTGGTACGACCTATGCATGCCCACTGCGCGTTAAAGTACGTTTGATTATTTACGATAAAGACTCCTCTACAAAGTCCATCAAGGATATTAAAGAGCAGGACGTCTACATGGGGGAGATTCCCCTAATGACCGATAACGGTACCTTTGTTATCAACGGTACCGAGCGCGTCATCGTATCTCAGCTACATCGCTCGCCGGGCGTCTTCTTTGATCACGACAAAGGTAAGACCCACTCTTCTGGCAAGCTCCTTTATTCTGCACGTGTGATTCCTTACCGTGGTTCATGGCTCGACTTCGAGTTCGATGCCAAGGATATGGTATACGCCCGAATCGATCGTCGTCGTAAGCTGCCAGCCACCGTTCTGTTGCGGGCGCTCGGTTATGACAGCGAAGAAATCCTTGGAATGTTCTTCGACACTACCGCTTTCCAGCTGGGTGAAGAGCAGTCAGTGATGATGGGACTGGTGCCTAAGCGTTTGCAGGGCGACATGGCAGCGTTCGATATTATGGCGGGGGACGATTTGATCGTCGAGCGCGGACGTCGAATCACTGCGCGGCACATTCGTCAGCTCGATGATGCCGGTGTCAAGTTCCTTGAAGTTCCTGAAGAGTACCTATTGGGTCGTCGGTTAGCGAAAAATGTTATCGATACGGCTACGGGTGAGTTGATCGTTGAGTGCAACACGGAAATTACCGAAGAGCTTATCGTTCAGTTCCGCGAGAAGGGTGTTGAGTCTGTCGAGACGCTGTATACCAACGAAATCGATTGTGGTCCGTTCGTGTCCGACACACTGGCCCAAGATTCTACGCGCAACGAGCTAGAAGCCTTGGTTGAGATTTACCGCATGATGCGACCAGGCGAGCCGCCAACGAAAGAATCGGCGGAGAACCTCTTTCAAAACCTGTTCTTCTCTGCTGATCGATACGACCTGTCTGCCGTTGGCCGGATGAAGTTCAACCGTCGTTTGGGTCGCGATAGCTCGGTAGGCAGCGGCACGCTTGATCGCGAAGATATCGTCGATGTTCTGAAATCGCTGGTTTCTATTCGTAACGGTAAAGGTATTGTGGATGACATTGACCACCTGGGTAACCGACGTATCCGTTCGGTTGGCGAGATGGCCGAAAACCAATTCCGCGTAGGTTTAGTTCGTGTCGAGCGTGCAGTAAAAGAGCGTTTGTCTATGGCGGAGAGTGAAGGTCTCATGCCGCAGGACTTGATTAACGCGAAGCCCGTTTCGGCGGCTGTGAAAGAGTTCTTTGGTTCAAGTCAATTGTCACAGTTCATGGATCAGAACAATCCCCTGTCTGAAGTGACTCACAAGCGGCGTGTTTCTGCTCTCGGCCCCGGTGGCTTAACGCGTGAACGTGCTGGTTTCGAAGTTCGTGACGTACACCCGACTCATTATGGTCGCGTTTGTCCTATCGAGACTCCTGAAGGTCCAAACATTGGTTTGATTAACTCATTGGCGGCGTATGCGCGTACCAACGACTACGGATTCCTTGAGTCACCCTATCGCAAAGTTGTTAATGGCGTAGTGACTGAAGACATCGAATATCTATCGGCGATCAACGAGGCCGAACATGTTATTGCTCAGGCTTCAGCGACGCTTGATAACAAAAATCGCTTTGTTGATGATCTCATTAACGTTCGTCATATGAACGAATTCACGATTAAGCCAGCTTCTGAAGTTGATTACATGGATGTATCGGCGAAGCAGGTTGTGTCTATTGCTGCGTCGTTGATTCCGTTCCTTGAGCACGATGATGCTAACCGTGCTCTGATGGGATCGAACATGCAGCGTCAGGCGGTACCTACCTTGCGAGCTGATAAGCCGCTTGTGGGCACTGGAATGGAGCGCCACGTCGCCGCCGATTCGGGTGTGTGTATTGTTGCGCATCGTGATGGTGTTATCGACTCTGTCGACGCGAGTCGCATCGTTGTTCGGGTGAACGCCGATAGCGTTGGCCCCGACGAGGCGCCGGTCGATATTTACAACCTGACCAAGTACAAGCGTTCGAACCAAAATACGTGCATCAATCAGCGACCCATTGTTAAGCAGGGCGATATCATTGCTCGTGGTGACATTTTGGCCGACGGTCCTTCCGTGGATCTTGGTGAGCTGGCGCTGGGCCAGAATATGCGTATCGGCTTTATGCCTTGGAACGGCTACAACTTCGAAGACTCCATTTTAGTGTCTGAACGCGTGGTTCAAGAAGATCGTTTCACGTCTATTCATATTCAGGAGCTCACCTGTATTGCACGTGATACTAAGCTTGGGCCTGAGGAAATTACCTCGGATATTCCCAATGTTGGTGAAGGTGCTCTAAGTAAGCTTGATGAGTCCGGAATTGTTTATATCGGTGCGGAAGTGGATGCCGGCGATATCTTGGTAGGCAAGGTTCAGCCTAAAGGCGAAACCCAGCTTACTCCTGAAGAGAAGCTATTGCGTGCCATCTTTGGTGAAAAGGCTTCTGATGTTAAAGACGCATCGCTGCGTGTGGGTTCGAGCTACAAAGGCACGGTTATCGACGTCCAAGTCTTCACGCGCGACGGACTCGAGAAGGATCCTCGTGCCAAGCAGATTGAGACAGCGCAGCTTTCGGATTATCGCAAGGATTTGCGCGAAGAATACCGTATCTATGAAGAAGCGACGTATGCGCGTCTAGCACAGCTGATCACCGGTCAGAAGACCGTTAGCGGCGGCGGCTTGCCTAAAGGCACTGCGCTTACCGATGACGTTCTTGCTAATTTGGATCGTGAGCAGTGGTTCAAGCTTAAGCTTGCTGATGCTGACCTCAACGAGCAAATAGTGTCTGCTGAGCGACTGCTTGAAGAGCAGAACAAGCAGCTCGAAGAGCGCTTTGAGATCAAGAAAGACAAGCTTCAAAGTGGTGACGACCTCGCGCCTGGTGTACTCAAGATCGTCAAGGTCTACCTCGCTGTTAAGCGCCGTATTCAGCCAGGCGACAAGATGGCTGGCCGTCACGGTAACAAAGGTGTTATCTCTGTGATCATGCCGGTGGAAGACATGCCCTTTGATGAGCGTGGTGAGCCGGTCGATATCGTTCTTAACCCGCTGGGCGTGCCTTCGCGAATGAACGTTGGTCAGATTTTGGAAACTCACCTGGGTATGGCTGCACGCGGGCTTGGCGTTAAAATCAATGACATGTTGGAGCAGCAGGCGAAGATTTCGCAGTTGCGTAATTTCTTGAAAGAAATTTACTCCCATGCCAGCGATTCTCGTCGCGATGAGAACATCGACTCCTTGACCGATGAAGAGATTCTCGAGCTCGCACACAACTTGCGAAAGGGTGTGCCGATGGCAACCCCAGTCTTCGATGGCGCTAAAGAAGAGTCCATCAAGGATCTACTTCGCTTGGCGGATATCCCAGATAGCGGGCAGCTTCAGTTGTACGATGGCCGTACCGGTGATGCATTCCTGCGTCCTGTGACAGTGGGCTACATGTACATGTTGAAACTCAACCACTTGGTTGATGACAAGATGCATGCGCGTTCAACGGGTTCTTACAGCTTGGTCACTCAGCAGCCGCTGGGTGGTAAAGCACAATTCGGTGGGCAGCGATTCGGTGAGATGGAAGTGTGGGCGCTTGAAGCCTACGGTGCCGCGTATACCCTGCAGGAAATGTTAACCGTTAAGTCTGACGATGTGGCTGGGCGTACCAAAATGTACAAGAACATCGTTGATGGTGATCACCGTATGGAGCCGGGCATGCCCGAGTCGTTCAACGTGTTGATCAAGGAAATCCGCTCACTCGGTATCGATATTGATCTCGAGACTGAGTCTGAAGGCTTCTAAGGGGATTAAGACATGAAAGATTTGTTGAACCTGCTCAGCAGGGAGAAAAACGAAGACTTTGATGCGATTCGCATTGGTCTTGCATCGCCCGACATGATCCGGTCTTGGTCGTACGGTGAAGTTAAAAAGCCTGAAACCATTAACTATCGGACATTTAAGCCCGAACGTGATGGTTTGTTTTGTGCGAAGATTTTCGGTCCTGCAAAGGACTATGAATGTCTTTGTGGCAAGTACAAGCGTCTCAAGCACCGTGGTGTTATTTGTGAAAAGTGTGGTGTTGAAGTCGCATTGGCGAAAGTGCGTCGTGAGCGCATGGGCCACATCGAACTCGCCAGCCCCGTAGCGCACATCTGGTTTTTGAAGTCATTGCCCTCGCGTATTGGCTTATTGCTGGATATGACTCTTCGAGATATCGAGCGGATTCTCTACTTCGAATCATACGTAGTGACAGATCCTGGTTTGTCGACGCTGGATCAAGGTCAGCTGCTCAATGACGAGCAGTACTATGAGGCAATGGAAGAGTTCGGTGACGAATTCACTGCCAAGATGGGTGCTGAGGCGATCCAAGATCTGATGATGCAGATCGACGTCCCTGTCGAGGTGGAGCGACTGCGCGAAGAGATTCCAGCGACTAACTCTGAGACCAAGATCAAGAAGCTCTCTAAGCGGTTGAAGCTGCTGGAAGCTTTTGCACGATCGGGTAACAGGCCTGAGTGGATGGTGCTTAAAGCACTTCCCGTATTACCGCCTGATTTGCGGCCTCTCGTACCGCTCGATGGTGGTCGTTTTGCCACTTCAGATCTCAATGATTTGTATCGTCGTGTCATTAACCGGAACAACCGTTTAAAGCGGCTGCTTGACTTAAATGCACCTGATATTATCGTGCGCAATGAAAAGCGTATGCTGCAGGAATCAGTTGATGCGCTGTTAGATAACGGCCGTCGCGGTCGTGCGATCACGGGTTCTAATAAGCGCCCGCTGAAATCGCTTGCCGACATGATTAAAGGTAAGCAAGGTCGTTTCCGTCAGAACCTGCTCGGTAAGCGTGTTGATTACTCCGGTCGTTCGGTAATTGTAACCGGTCCTACTTTGAAGCTGCATCAATGTGGTTTGCCCAAGAAAATGGCTCTTGAACTGTTCAAGCCGTTTATTTTCGGTAAGCTCGAGCATCGCGGTCTTGCGAGTACTATTAAAGCTGCCAAGAAGATGGTTGAGCGAGAGCCGCCAGAGGTCTGGGATATTCTCGCGGAGGTTATTCGCGAGCACCCTGTACTTCTGAACCGTGCGCCAACATTGCACCGTCTCGGTATTCAGGCGTTTGAGCCAGTGCTGATTGAAGGCAAGGCTATTCAGTTGCACCCACTGGTTTGCGCGGCCTACAACGCCGACTTCGATGGCGACCAAATGGCGGTCCACGTGCCGTTAACCATTGAGGCGCAGCTTGAAGCGCGTGCCCTAATGATGTCGACTAACAATATTCTGTCACCCGCGTCGGGCGATCCGATTATTGTACCGTCGCAAGACGTGGTCCTCGGCCTGTACTTCATGACGCGTGAGCGAATCAACGTCAAAGGCGAAGGCATGATCTTTGCTGACCCAACCGAGGTGCAGCGCGCCTATGCGTCGGGTCAGGTCCATCTTCAGGCGCGTATCAAATTGCGCGTGAAAGAGACCGTTGCCAGCTACGACGAAGAGACTACGGTCCAAACACGGATTGTTGATACAACTGTGGGTCGTGCGCTGCTGTGGGAAATCGTGCCTGAGGGTATGTCCTATGACATGATCAACAGGAACATGGTTAAGAAAGCCATCTCTAAGGTTATTAACCATTGTTACCGCATCGTCGGTTTGAAGGCGACGGTTATCTTCGCTGACCAATTGATGTACACCGGCTATGAGTATTCCACGAAGTCAGGTTCATCAATCGGTGTTAACGATTTTGAAATTCCCGAAGAAAAAGCTGAGTTAGTAGAGAAAGCCTACGATGAAGTGAAAGAGATTGAGCAGCAATACGCAGCTGGTTTAGTCACGCAAGGCGAGAAGTACAACAAGGTTATCGATATCTGGTCACGCACGAACGACCAAGTGTCGAAATCCATGATGGCTAACCTCTCCAAAGATATGGTTATTAACCGTAACGGCGAAGAGGAAGAGCAAGACTCTTTCAACTCCGTCTACATGTATGCCGATTCTGGTGCGCGTGGTTCACCCGCTCAGATTCGTCAGTTGGCCGGTATGCGTGGCTTGATGGCCAAACCAGACGGTTCCATTATTGAGACACCTATTGTCGCCAACTTCCGTGAAGGCTTGAACGTTCTTCAGTATTTCATCTCGACTCACGGTGCACGTAAAGGTCTAGCGGATACTGCCCTAAAGACAGCTAACTCCGGTTACTTGACTCGTCGTTTAGTCGATGTTGCGCAGGACGTGGTGGTTGTTGAGCAGGATTGCGGTACTGACGCCGGCCTATTAATGACGCCGGTTATCGATGGTGGCGATATTATTGAGACACTGTCTGACCGAGTACTGGGTCGAATTGTTGCTAAAGATGTTGTCAAGCCGGGCTCCGATGAGGTGCTGCTTGAAGCGGGCACGATGGTTGACGAAGTCTGGAGCGAGCGTCTAGAAGAATTAGGTATCGATGAGGTCCAAGTTCGTTCACCCATCACCTGTAAGACTCGCTACGGTATTTGCTCTACGTGTTATGGCCGAGACCTCGGTCGTGGACACCAGGTGAATATGGGCGAAGCCATTGGCGTTGTGGCGGCCCAGTCGATTGGTGAGCCAGGTACACAGCTGACTATGCGTACGTTCCACATCGGTGGGGCGGCTTCTGGCCAAGCGGCACAGGACAATATTCAGGTGAACTCCGACGGTGTTGTTAAGTTGCACAACATTAAAGTGGTTGACCGTCCTGACGGATCACTGGTCGCGGTGTCGCGTTCAGGCGAGCTGTCGATCCTCGATGCCGTTGGTCGTGAACGTGAGCGCTATAAAGTGCCTTACGGTGCGGTTATTAAGGTTCGCGACGAAGCCGAGGTTTCCGCAGGCGACGTTGTTGCGAACTGGGATCCACACACGCACCCAATTATTACTGAAGTTGCCGGTACCGTGAAGTTCAGCGGTATGGAAGAAGGCGTAACGATTAAGCGTCAAACGGATGAATTTACTGGCCTATCGAGCATCTCGGTGATGGAGGCGGGTGAGCGCCCTGCAGCGGGTAAAGATATTCGCGCAGGCGTTACACTGGTAGATGATAAAGGGAACGAGCTGACGCTAGCAGGTACCAACGTGCCAGCGCACTACTTCCTGCCTGCTATGGCCATGGTGAACCTCGAAGATGGGGCTCGCGTTGAGGTCGGTGACATTATTGCCCGAATTCCTCAGGAAGGTAAAAAGACGCGTGACATTACCGGTGGTCTTCCACGTGTTGCCGATTTGTTCGAAGCACGTAAGCCCAAAGAGCCCGCTATCTTGGCTGAAATATCCGGTACTGTGAGCTTTGGTAAAGAAACCAAAGGCAAGCGTCGCCTGATGATTACGCCAAACGACTCTTCTACGTTGCCCGATGGTTCGGATCACTACGAGGAACTTATTCCTAAGTGGCGTCAGCTGTCAGTCTTCGAGGGCGAGCAAGTGGCTAAGGGCGAGATCGTATCTGAAGGTCCTATGAGCCCTCACGATATTCTTCGCTTAAAAGGTATTGCTGAGCTTGCTAAGTACATCGTCAACGAGATCCAGGAGGTTTATCGCCTTCAGGGTGTGAAGATCAACGACAAGCACATCGAAGTGATTGTTCGACAGATGCTGCGCAAAGTGATTATCGCATCCTCTGGCGAGTCAACATTCATCAAGGGTGAGCAAGTTGAGTTCACGGCGTTCCTTGAGGAGTGCGAACGCCTCGAAGCAAAAGGTCTGATTTCACCGACCTCAGATCGTGAACTATTAGGTATTACTAAAGCGTCACTCGCAACCGAAAGCTTTATTTCGGCAGCATCGTTCCAGGAGACTACGCGTGTCCTGACCGAGGCTGCAGTGACTGGAAAGCGCGATTACTTGCGTGGACTGAAAGAAAACGTGATTGTTGGCCGATTAATACCAGCCGGTACCGGTTTGACCTATCACGAAGAACGTCGCCGTAAGGCGGAAAGTCAGGGTCTTGCTTTGGGCATGTCCGATGAAGAGTTCCAAGAGAGCTTTGCAGAAGAGATGGAAAAGGTAGAGGCTGAGAGCGAATAATCGCCTCGTGGTGGCCGGCAGCGGAGACGTTTTCCAAATGCCGGTCATAATCCCAGTTGACCCGGGAAGCGCGCATCATTAGAATGCGCGCTCTTTTATTTTGGGGCTCATGCCCCTCAAGTATTTCGGAGCTTTTGAATGGCAACAATTAACCAGCTCGTGCGCAAGCCTCGCAAGCGCAAAGTAGCGAAGAGTGACGTTCCTGCATTGCAGGCTTGTCCCCAGCGTCGCGGTGTATGCACACGCGTTTACACCACGACCCCTAAAAAGCCTAACTCAGCACTTCGTAAAGTATGTCGTGTGCGTTTGACCAACGGTTTCGAAGTTTCTTCGTACATCGGCGGTGAGGGCCATAACCTACAGGAACACAGCGTAGTATTGATCCGTGGTGGTCGTGTTAAAGACTTACCAGGTGTTCGCTACCACACAGTGCGCGGTAGTCTCGATACTTCCGGTGTTGCGAATCGCCGTAAGGGCCGCTCTAAATACGGCGCCAAGCGACCTAAGTAAAAGCCAGAGTGGCCGACAATATCGGCCGCTTTGATATAACAAGTCGGTTTCGTTCCGACAGTAAGGCTGGGCCCCAATAATGAGTGCCCAGATAACCCTGAAGATATAAAGGTAATGACATGCCAAGAAGACGCGTAGTTGCTAAACGTGAAGTAATCCCTGATCCCAAGTTTGGGAACACCACCCTCGCAAAATTTATGAATCACGTGATGATCAGCGGTAAAAAAGCCACCGCCGAATCAATCGTATACGGCGCCCTCGATCTCGTTCAAGAGCGTTTGAGTCGCGATCCTCTCGAAGTATTTGATGAAGCGTTAGAAAACATCGCCCCTATGGTTGAGGTTAAGTCTCGCCGCGTTGGTGGTGCGACTTACCAGGTCCCAGTAGAAGTTCGTCCTTCACGCCGCGCTGCGTTGTCAATGCGTTGGTTGGTAGATTACGCCCGTAATCGTGGCGAGAAATCTATGCGTCAGCGTTTGGCTGGTGAAATTATCGATGCCGCACAAGGTAAAGGTAATGCCGTTAAGAAGCGCGAAGACGTTCATCGTATGGCCGAAGCCAACAAGGCGTTCTCGCACTTCCGATTCTAATAGTGCTTTTCGCACGTCGAGGACACTTTTGTGGCTCGTAAAACACCGATTCAGCGCTATCGTAATATCGGCATCTGCGCGCATGTGGACGCGGGTAAAACTACGACTACGGAGCGGGTGCTGTTTTATACGGGCTTGTCGCACAAAATCGGTGAAGTACACGATGGTGCGGCGACCATGGACTGGATGGAGCAGGAGCAGGAGCGAGGAATCACTATTACCTCGGCTGCTACGACCTGCTTCTGGTCAGGTATGTCGCAGCAGTTCGACGAGCATCGAATCAATATCATTGATACCCCTGGGCACGTAGATTTCACGATTGAAGTCGAACGCTCCCTGCGGGTATTAGATGGCGCCGTTGTTGTTTTGTGTGGCTCGTCAGGCGTTCAGCCGCAGACCGAGACCGTATGGCGCCAAGCCAACAAGTACGAAGTTCCGCGCATGGTGTTTGTCAACAAGATGGACCGTGCAGGTGCAAGCTTTGAGCGCGTAGTCGAGCAATTGCGTGATCGGCTAGGCTGCACTCCAGTTCCTATCCAGATGACCATTGGCTCCGAAGAAGACTTTAAAGGCGTTGTTGACCTTATCAAGCGCAAGGCTATTTATTGGAATGAAGCCGATATGGGTATGACCTTTGAGTATGACGAGGTGCCCGCCGAGCTCGCTGAGCAGGTTGAAGTGATGCGGGAGTTCATGGTTGAAGCTGCCGCTGAGGCCGACGATGAACTGATGGATGCCTACCTCGAGGAGGGCGATCTCAGCGAAGAGCAAATCAAGCGAGGCCTGCGTGCTCGGACGCTCGCTTGCGATATTGTGCCGGTGCTAGGTGGCTCCGCTTTTAAGAACAAAGGTGTCCAAGCTATGTTGGACGCGGTTGTCGATTACTTGCCGTCGCCCGTCGAAGTGAAAGCTATCGAAGGTACCGAGATGGATGGCGAGACGGTCGTGCGCCGCCGGTCCGATGACGACGAGCCCTTTTCTGCTCTGGCCTTCAAAATTGCCACCGATCCTTTTGTGGGTACGCTCACGTTTTTCCGTGTTTATTCTGGGCGGCTTGAAAGTGGCAGCGCCATCTATAATTCAGTAAAAGGCAAAAAAGAACGTGTTGGTCGCATGGTGCAGATGCACTCAAACAGCCGCGAAGAAATCAAGGAAGTGCTGGCCGGCGATATCGCTGCTGCGATTGGTTTAAAGGATGTCACGACCGGCGACACGCTGTGCTCATATGATAAACCCGTCATTCTTGAGCGTATGGAGTTTCCGGAGCCGGTCATTTCAGTGGCCGTCGAACCGCGTTCACAGGCTGATCAGGAAAAGTTGGGTGTGGCGTTGGGTAAGCTTGCTCAGGAAGACCCGTCGTTCCGTGTTAAGACGGACGATGAAACAGGTCAAACGATTATCTCTGGTATGGGTGAGCTACACCTCGATATTATCGTGGATCGGATGCGTCGCGAGTTCAGTGTTGAGGCAAACATTGGTAAGCCCCAAGTGGCCTACCGTGAGTGCATTCGCAACACCGTCAATATTGAAGGCAAGTTTATCCGTCAGTCAGGCGGACGTGGTCAATATGGGCATGTATGGATTAAGTTTGAGCCTGCGGAAGACGAGACCGCCGATAGTCTAGAGTTTCACAACGCGATTGTTGGTGGTGTTGTACCTAAAGAATATATTCCTGCTATTCAGAAAGGTGTCGAAGAGCAGATAAAAAACGGCGTGCTAGCAGGCTATCCGTTGTTGGGCGTGAAGGCTACCCTATACGATGGCTCTTTCCACGATGTGGACTCGAATGAAATGGCGTTTAAAATTGCCGCGAGTCTCGCCACCCGGCAGCTATCCGAGGTGGGCGGTGCTGTGCTTTTAGAGCCCATTATGACGGTCGAAGTTGTAACCCCTGAAGATAATATGGGTGACGTGGTGGGCGATCTCAATCGTCGACGTGGCTTGATATCGGGCATGGACGATTGCGCCGCCGGTAAAATTGTAAATGCTGAAGTCCCGCTGGCGCAGATGTTTGGTTATGCTACCGACCTTCGCTCGGCAACGCAGGGGCGCGCGACCTATACCATGGAGTTTTCCAAGTACGCCGAGGCACCAAGTAATGTTGCCGAAGCGTTTATTTCAAGAAACCAGACGGGTTAACCGTCTACATTCCGAGAGGGACTGACAGTGTCAAAGGAATCATTTGAGCGTTCGAAGCCCCACGTCAACGTGGGAACGATTGGGCACGTAGACCACGGTAAGACGACGCTGACAGCGGCGTTGACCCGTGTTTGCGCGGAAGTATTTGGTGGTACAGCGG
>Ga0209137_1000252_pt1 | contig 59032 bp, 80 predicted proteins | sample SaaInl5LU_22_DNA_FD_184642 | JGI IMG/M metagenome (GOLD analysis project Ga0209137, IMG submission 184642) | Marine microbial communities from expanding oxygen minimum zones in the Saanich Inlet - ESP_105LU_22_DNA (SPAdes) (version 2) | ecosystem: Environmental > Aquatic > Marine > Intertidal... | reverse complement strand
CGCCAGCAGTAGTTAAAGTTGATGAAACACTTACTGTACCAGCAGCAGTTATCTGACCTTTTGCGTTAACAGTGAACGTTGGGATTGCAGCTTCAGATCCGTAAGCTCCAGCAACAACAGTTGTGTCGGCTAACTTAGCACTTGCAATGCCACCATCCGTCAACCCCACAGTAATAGATGCGCCAGAAGCGGTAGTATTAATACCATCAGCTCCATCAACGGTCAGTGATGAGTCAAGTAAGCTAACGTCCCCCGTACCACTTGTACCAGCAGTTGTTAGTGTACCTGCAACAGCAACTGTGCCGGCAGCTGTTAATCGACCTTGCTGATCAACAGTAAACGTGGGAATGTTTGTAGCATCGCCATATGAGGCTGGTGTAACCCCTGTATTATCAAGGTTGATGGTTACAACATTATTAGTAACCGCTGTTGTGAGACCAGTACCGCCGGCAAAATCTAGTCCAGAATCTCTAAGGCTGACAGTATCCGAACCAGTGTCACCGGTAATGCTCATCTCGCCAGAGATTGTAGCTGTAGATACGCCGGTGATTTGACCCTTGGCATTAACAGTTATAATAGGAACTGCGCTAGCGCCGCCATACGTTCCAAGGGTAACACCTGAGTTGGCTAGCTTTGCACTGGCAATACCACCGTCTGATATAGAATATGTAACTGTGTTATCGGTGACCGCTGTAACAATACCATCTGTACCAGTAAAGGTAACATCCGAATCTTGCGTGTTGATAGTATCAGTGCCGGTATTACCGATAATCGTCAACTGTGTAGCACCTACGTTATTATCAACGTAATCTTTAGTTGCTAGGTCTGTACCTGCCGAAGGGGTCCCAGCATTAGTGACCCGAGCACCCGAAACATCAACTGTACCGATACCATTGGGATCAATAACAATATTACCATTAGCATTAGTAGAGCTAATAGTATTACCGTCAATGTCAATGTTGTCAATCCTTATGTTGTCGATCTTGCTGTTAGCATCAACTACTATAGCACTATTTGCCGTCAGCGCGCCTTTTACATGATCCAACTGATCAGTAAAGTACTTACCACCCACGACATCCAAACTTGTAGCATTGCCATTGCCGTCAACGGCACCCGTACCCACATACAGCCTGTCACCACCGTTGGACTGGTCTCCAGCTAAGTAGGAATATGCTAATTCGCCTTGTTTTAGCGAACTGGGGGCCCCTGAGGTACCTGACCGTTTAATTTTAATTATTGATGCCATTAATAAAAGCCTCCGTCGGAATTAACATCCACTGAAATTTCGTTTGTCGCAACCCATTTACTGGTCGCAGAATCATACGCAAGTAACCCTTCATCCGCAAGACTTTGCACATCTATATCAGATAGATCTCTAAGTGCAAGTTTACCCAACGATAATATTCCATTACCATTGGTTTTTACAACATCATTATTACTACCGTCTGTTACAGGATATCGCAATCCCGAAGCTGAAAGAACACCGTGCACGATCGCACTGTCGTTGATCTCAATCCCTCGTTTTACAATAAAATTTTTATTAACAGCCATCTAGCTTCACTTTCCACATTTGGCTACGCATGTATTTACTTGATTATTTATATGTTTTAATTACGCTATTAAGATTGTATACTAAACCGTTTTGATTTAAAACTGGTATTAGTGTATACAGGACTCATTAGTAGGGTAACAATAGAACTATCTGCAGCTCCGGTTGCCATCGTGGCGGTGAATTCAGCAATGGATGAATCTTGAGCTTGGACAACAGCAAACTCTGTTAAAAATACGTCAGTATTGTTATGAGTCAACAGCAACTCGCTGGTTTGATATTTACTATCACTATCATGTTCTACTTGAATAACATACTTACTTGTTCGATATAATTCCGCATCATATTCATCAACAATTTGATTGGGAACAGCTGTTAGCAAGTCCGCTTCGGGTTCATCAGAATAACCTACAATTTGCGCGCCAATGGTTAAAATGTTGCCGGCAGAATCAACGTCAGGCTCACCGGTTGGATCAAACACAATATTTGAAATTGCTAATTGACCGGTTCCCTGATCACTAATGGCAAGGGAACCCACATAAATCGTTTGTCCTTTTACATACAAAGCTCCCCAACGATAGTTAGGAGTACCCAGGTTGTACCGCTCGTTAGAGTCGGGAATGATAGAGCCGGCAACCCGTATGGTACCATTGAGCTTCAATCCTGCGCCAAAAAAACCATCGCCGGCAGCGGACTCATCAATCTCATCTATTCGTTCAAGAATAGCCTTATCTGGAACATTAGTAAAATTATTCCAATCTAGATAATGAGAACCTGGGAAGCGGTTTAACGTGGCAGCGTCAAACCGGGCTTGCTCAATAGAGCGAATCGGAGTTCCAATAACTACCTTCGATACAAGAGTTTGACCCTCCGATATCTTAACAGTAGTCTTTTGACTTACACTGACGTTAAACTTTTCTGAAGACATTTATTTACCTTGTGACAGAAGGGGTTACAAATATTTTACCCTCCAACACTCTCTCTCGGATAACTGTAGCACTATCTTCATCGTAAGAAATTTCTACATCATAAACATACTTGCCAGGTCGTAGACTATCTGTTTGTACATTAGTCAAAGACAGGTTGATAATACCAGCTGTCACGGGCTCCGCTACTATACCTGTAAATGCCAAGGAATCGGAATCACCACTATTATAGTTTTTCTTCATGACAGCTGCGATATCATAACCATTGAGGTTTTTCTTTGAACCATCAGTGTTGGTGAGATGAATCTCAATGGATACATCAGTTCCTTGATCTATTGTAAATTCTTCGTATTGTGCCATGTTAAACCTGTGAACGTTGTTGCCTACTCCCTTTATTTATAATGGTTTTATAAACAAAACCATTATAAATATTAGAGTACATTTATACGGAGTTTAATAATGTCTTTAGAAACGTGGAACACATTTGATAATTTACCACAACTGAGTGCTGGTCAAAAGGTGGTTGTCTCATATACAGAAGATGAGTCTTCTAAATTGTTGTTGGATATCTGTATTGATTATTACGGCGTAAATAATACTATAGTTCTTTGTCTTGTGGGGTTCAATGAAATATTTGCCAACAATGATGAGCTGCCAGTTAGATATGAGGATTTAGTTAATAACGCATACAATGAGTTAGAAAAATACCACTGTCAAAAGATATTTATTAATAAATCGAGTCTTCCCCCAGCGCGCAAATCTTCTTCAAACTTTAACCTGTATCTTTTAGAAGCTCAAGCTCTGTCAAAACACACTGGCCGTAGCTTTGAGCAATTGGCTAATGAGGTAGTAGTGGTTGCTCCACACCTCCAGGACATGTATTACATGTGGAAGTTGCGTCACACAGCTTCAGAAAACGGGGTAACAATTGCTGAATACTTGAGATCTAATCCAGATCATGTTGTTAATAAGTTACTGAATTCTGGGAATGTTACCCAAGAACAAATTAACACTGCGGATGGTTCTCCTCGCGCCGACATTGCATCATTTCCGGATCTGGGTAACGGTCTTACACCAGACAGATTCTACTCCTTGTTGTACTTTCCTTTCAAAGATTTGACCTCTGCTGATTTGGATCAACTGTCACAAAAGATGGGATACAATTAAAATACAATGAATATATTATGTGTGAAGTGGGGTGATAAGTACTCTGCTGAATATGTTAACAAACTCTATAGTATGGTCAAGCGAAATCTACCACGCGATTTTGACTTCTATTGCTATACAGAGGATCCATCAGAGATTCGTGAAGAGGTTAAAGTTATTCCCATTGAGTCCGATCTCGAAAAGTGGTGGCTCAAGATAGACCTATTGGGAAAATTTAATGGCCACGGAACTAATATACTTTTTGATCTTGATATTGTTATTATCAATCCGCTAAGTAAGTTAATGAATCATACCCCCTCCAAGTTGTCTGTATTATATACAGCTTGGAAAGACGGAATGTATCAGCCCTGTTCGGATGATCGATATCCGACAGTGTACAACTCTTCAATTATGATGTGGAAAGATAACCAAGGATTACCAGCGTATGAACTCTTCCAACGAAAAAAAATCGACAGTCTATTCAAATACAAAGGTGTGGACAGGTTCCTGTACAACGAGCAGTTGGAACTCGAAACCTTACCAATCAATATCGCTTACTCGTATAACAAAGGTACGCACTACAAAACCGACAGTCAGATCGGATTACACAGACCGGCGTACGAAGTCTGTTTATTTAATGAGGGTGCCGACATTTGTTTGGCACAACCTTGGGTAAAAAAATACTGGACTTAATTGAGTTTTAATGGTATAATACCATACCGCCGGTTAGGCAGGGATATACATGATAATAGAAACATTTAGTTGCTTTAAACATATACTGAGCACCGAGCCATTTGACGAATACAATAGCTTTGTTGAACAAGCTCAGCAAGAGGGCGTACAACCCAAAGATTTGCACAATCGCGATTACTTCTTATTAGTATATTACAACGGAGTTCCAGGAGCGTCCGCAACATTTGTAAATGGAGGGTTGTACGACCCTAGGGTGTGTAGGGTTAGTGATCTATACATATCTCAAGTGTTTCGAAATAACTTGTCCATCGCGCCCACTGAGCACAGACGAGAAGGTTTTAAATACGCTATATGCGATTTGATTGACAATCACACAGATTATAAGTTATCTATAATAACCGCAAACTGGCATCGACGTACAAAACTAGTGTCGCGTTGGTATACTAGCTTTGGATACACAGAAGATCCTAATTACTATTACTGCGTTGCCTCTCCAAAGACTTCTAAAGATTCGTGGCGGCGTATATTCTATAGAGGTGATCTCTCATTATTAACAGTTGATAAAATAACTCACAGTACATATGATGCAATGTTTGGATGAAGTAGAAAAAATTAAACAGTGGTGTAGAGACAATAAAGTCTTCTACCTCAAAGCAGATATTACAATCCCGGAGGCTGTTGTTGATGAAGCAAAAACAATTTATAATCAAGGACTGTTTACGGCCCACCGAGAATCCCACGGGAGGGGTTGGTCCTCTGCTACTCTGCATGGTGAGGATTGGAATATTACACATTACAATCCCACTGCTAAAGATTTTTATAAATGGACTAAGCTGGCTGATCTCGCACCTGAAATGACTCGTTGGTTGAGAGAAGACTTTCCTAATAATGGGAAGTATGGCAGAGCTCGTTTTATGTTATTAGAGTCTGGTGGGTTCATTAGGTCTCATACCGATACTCATCAATGGAAAGAAGGTATGCCGTTAAAAGATGATATTATGTCAGCGATAAACATTTGCATTACACAACCAGACAACTGCTACCTTCGAAGGGTCGAAGATAAGCTAGAAGTACCGTTTTCTCCTCTTGAGGTGTACTGGTTTAACAACGGGCCGTTTCACGAGGCAGCCAACTTTTCGAAACAACCAAGGATCCACTTTATTGTTCATGGGGGATCCAACGAAGAACGGTTGAAGTTGTTTATTAGATCATTTAAGAAAGAATACCCAGATGCAGTCATTTGAGGAGTACGCAAAGTATATTTTGGACCACGCGGGCCATAATAAAATTAATAAGCGTAATCAAGTTCACATCATTGTCGACTACCCACAACTCGAGTGGGGTGACTTTAAAAAATACTTAATGACTTTGACCTGGATGACAGGCATTGGGTGGTCTAGAGGTGGTAATGACGAACATAATGTTATTTTTGCAAAGACGTTAGACGAGGGTGCAACTCTTGCTGACGAGTATGATTACGCTCTGGTATCCTATGTTGGAACGGTATATCGTTTTCCTGCTAGTTCTTCTGAATACAGCATTTACCACTACCTAGACAAGTGGATTGAGCGTAACGATAGTCCGTGCCGTGGTCATATTTTGTGGCACCCGGATAAGCAATATGGTAGGATGCACCTACAATCAATGTTTTTAAATCTTCGACACTGGCGCGATATTGATCGACCCACATTTGGCAAATGGAGTGGTATCGCGACAATACCCAAAGTGTCACAAGATAATATTCACGACGACTATACTCCGACGTGGCTACAACCAGGTACTGAAACACGTGAAGTTAAAAATGCTGAAATGGCTGAATATATTAGCAAGGTGGTAGCAGGAGGTGATACAATAACAAACTTCACATCACCGGAACGTAGCTCCAAATACTTTACGTATCCTCAACGTGAAGAGTTGAGTGCCCCGTTAGTTGCCGATCAGCAAAAATCGCCCAATATTATTTACAGACGTAACACATCGAAGTTATCACAGATTGATAAGATTCCGCTGTCGAGAAAGTATGATGTTATCTACGCACCCGCCGCTGGTAATGTTGCAGAGTATTTGTGGAAACGGTTTGGTCACGAGAATAGCAAACTAGTAATAGTGGACAACCACGAACCGTCTCTAAAGTGGAAAGATGGGCTATTTAATTTGTACGGCGCCAAAACCGTTAATGATATTGAGCGAATTACAAAGATTGTAGCTAAAGTATACAATAGTCGAATTGACGACGCGTCATATAAACCATCTGGTTTTATTGAAGAGAATGATGATATCTTTTCCGATCATGATTGGATTGCTGCTATGCAGCAGATAAAGGATGTTGAGATAAAGCAATTTGATTACTTCACTCAAACACTCGAAGTTAACCCTTCGAAGTCTAACTTGATCTACTTGACTAATATATTCTCTTATATCTTTTCATATCATAAGTACTCATTGGAACACATGAATGAGCAGTTCAACCAGCTTTTGGATTTACCCAACACAACGGTAATTGGACAGACCCCCTTTAGATTGAATATACTATATGAAAATCATAGCAGTTAGAATTGGTGATCGATACGGTCCGGAGTATGAGACGTATCTCGAGTCTAAGTTACCAGAGTACGAATTTGTTTGGATTCGTGAAGCATTTGACCCCAGAGTCAAGCTACAGTGGAACAAAATGATCGGTATGACTTTGGATCAGGACGAACCAGTATGCGTAATGGATATTGACGTGCTGTTGTTGGGGGACTATAAAAAGATATTCGACTATCCCATTGAACGAGGCCAATTTTTAGCAGCACCTGGTTGGTGGCGTTGGGGGTTTGAGGACTTAGAAACCCGATTCACCATCAACGGAGGGTTCTACAAATATTATCCCAAGGATTGTAGATATATCTTTGATAAATTCATGTCGGATCCAGAACACTGGCAAACAATTTATATTAAAGAAGGATTCACATCTGGTCCTGTGAACGGCGAGCAGCATTTTATCAATGATACTGTTAAGGAACAGTTGGAATTGATCACACTCCCCAAAGAATGGTTCTGTCGTATGGAAGCTAGACAGGGTCCAGAGTTTACAACCAGTGTATCCAAATTGAACACTAGATTCAAACAAGTGACTGGTAACCCATATGCATACTTGGGAGGAGAGTTCTGGCCATCGATAAAGTTTGTTCACTTTACTCACATGGCCAATCATCCCCACAAGTGGGCCGATTATAATTTATTTGTTAAATAGAATCTTGCCGGCGTGATAGAATACTTCGATGGGTGACTCTGCTTCGCGAATTGCTACCTTAACTGCCTGATCACTTGAGGCAGCAATTTTTGGCATATCAAATACTCTTAGTTTCAATTCAAATAAGAAATCTGATCCCACGTCGCCCTCAGGCAAAACGAAGATGTTATCAATAGATAACTTGGTATTGGGACTCCACGTACTGGGATCATACACTAAGTTATTTTTCTTAGCATAATTTATTAGGGTATCGGCAAGCGCTCTTCGCTGCCCCGCTTGGAAATCTCTTGTTTGTTCCGCAATACTTTCTAGCGGTACTTGGGAAATAATTTGATTCCACAAAAAGGGGTCCCCGTCAATACTGGTAACATTGACTTCATGAATTTCTTTTGTTTTGCTCTTTTGAATTGTAGCACGGATCATTGTTTGTTCCGTATTACCAAAAATTGCGCTGACTACTTTATCTTTTGTATCTAACATTTTTATTCCAATAATTACAATCAAGGGGTTGAGACGGTATACATTTTTAAGCGAATGGTATTGGTGGTATTGCTAGCAGTTTGGTTTGCTGCTACAGGCATGACTTGGGTTCTATAGTCATCTGTACCTCCATAATAACCAATAACCAATCCTGCTGTATCTTCATTAAATGATGTGTCTTGCATTACAGACCCCAACGAGATGGATGAATTATACAACGATGTATCAGGTTCGGAGTTAGCAATTGCGGAATTTGTCATACTGTATCTAATTGAATATGCACCATCGCTACACATATGAAAATTAAGTAAAGGAAGAAGTGCTGTTGCTAGCTGACTGTTTGTTACACCCACAATACTATTAGACGTGGCATCAAACGCCATATATTCAACAGAATTAGAAGATTGGGTTGTTGCCGCTCTACAGTTGTTTTTAGTAAATAATCTATAGGTAGTTATTGTGATTGGCTGATCTCTTGTTTCTTCAGCCCCAACCGTTAGTAAATAACCAAAGTCGTTTCCTTTGTATTGGTCTGGGGATAGAGTAAACTGATATTGGTCTTTATCAATACGTGAATCAAAATAAATTGGTTTACCAGGATAATAGTTTGAAATTGATGTTGAAGTACTAACAGTGTATGGTTTAAAATCTTCTGTCTGATCTGCAAAACCATCACCCTTCATTGTTTGCAACGTCGGAACAATAAAAGTGTCTACAATGTCAGCGTACGACATCCTTTTAAGAGATGTTCCGTCCCAGTACAACGGAATTAAATTATCGGCCGGCATCAGACTACTCCCCGTGACCGATCTATCGCGATATGATCTGTCAATCCACTGATCAAGAGTTGCTCTGAAATTGAATTGAGTGGTGAGATTATACTCACTAGATGTGGCTGGAAATATATAATCTGTGGCACTTATCCGTTGTTCTCCAGCTATAACCCTATTGTCTTTCAACATAAATTGGTTTGTGCGGGCGTCCGTTGGATCGTTAATAACTCCCCACTGATACCCCAATTTTAAATAATATATTTCGCGGGAGCCCAGCACTCTAGTTTTCATACTTCGGCTCCATGAATTGGTTTGGAGACCAATTAAAGCGTATGCCAGTCCAAGAGTAAAATCAGTATTTACGGGACCCGATAGCACAGCGGCTTCCTTCGTTTCGTCGGAACGGTATCCTAGTTCCATAAAGAGATCGGCGTTACCGCCTTGGTTATCAGTATAGAAGGTGTGTCGTACCGGATGAACAACAAGCTCTACTCCAGAAATTGTATTTTTTTCACCGTCAAGTGGGTCGCTACCACGGCTCTTTAACCAGGCATCATATAATGCATACACTTGATATTTTCTGTTGTCTTCGCCAGTCTCTTGAAAGTCTTGTATAGCAACAAGAGGAGATAGAATATCATCATTCTCCACTACCGTAAAGTTACCTGGCCATCTATCAAACGCCAGCGCTGCATTGGCGGCCGACGCGGCGTTTAAGTCATAGTAGCTGTGGGTGGCCGATTCTTTGGGCCACCACAACTCCCAACCGTTTACTAATTCGTTCCCTTGGTTATCAGATGTTTTTACGAATATCCATCCATTGCTAGTACCATTGACGGTGGTGTCCATATTAATAGACCACACACGAGCATTAGCCTCTGTGGACATTCTAGCATTCATTGTAGTAGTATAGCTACTACCCCCAATACTTTTATTTATTTCTCCATTGCTCCATGAATCAACAGCTTGTGCTGGTGTCAACCGCAATAGCTTAATTTGTGTTAATGTAACTCCGCTTTTTACACCAGAAAAGGTGTATGTTGTTATTTCCGATCGAATAGCTCGCGATAGAGTAGTATACTTTTGTGGGTAACGTATTGTCATTCAAAATCCTTATTATTAACCAATGCCTGTTACACTAAACAACGTAGTGCCGCTGCTATTTTTTATATTTAGGGTAGTACTATTGCTAAGTTTTGCTGTAGTAACAGCACCAGAAGCAATCATGTCGGACTGTACTTGCACTTCAGATACGGCACTATTGGCTGATGTGGATCCCAATAATCGATTTGCTGTTACCACTTTTTGCATCTTAGTGTATGAGACTGCATTGTTAGCAATCATGGCGCTTGCAACTTGCACTTCGGATACAGCACCATTAGGTGTTGTTGAACCCAACAACCTATTAGCAGTTGTAATATTGGCTAGTTTGGAAAAATCAATTCCGGCAGTCGATGTAATTTGAGCATTACCAATAAATCCTGTTGAATTCAATGATACTTTACCACTACTAACGCTGAACGAGGTATCATCAAAAGATGCAACGCCTTTAGTAGTAGTAGATGCGTCACCCACACTGATTGCACCACCTGCACTGATTGATACTGGAGAGGTGCCGCTGAATGCACCTCTAATATTAGCATCCGTAACTTTACTATATGTTATTGCACCTGTAGAACTGCTGTATGCCAGTGAACCATATCCAGCACCACTATTTGTGGCACTTATTCTTCCGCGAATATTAGCATCAGTAACTTTTGAAAAGGTAAATACACTTGTATCGCTATCATATGCCAGTGAACCATATCCAGCACCACTATTTGTGGCACTTATTCTTAATCTAACAGCACCGCTACTAACAATAAAGTTATCAGACTCAAATGATGCAACGCCCTTAACCGAATTTGTAGCATTAACACCAGCCATTTTACCTGTACTACTATTATATGACAAACCGGTGCTGCTTGTAACGCTTATTGCACCACGAGCTCTAGCATCTGTATAATATAAATTAGTTGACCCTTCACCAACCCTGTCGGTGGTCATTGCATCCAGCTCGTTGATAGCAGCAACCAAATTTGTTTTATTAGTTGTTGTCAAGGAGGTTTTATTACCAATATCACCATCAAGCTCGTTGATAGCAGCAACCAAAGTTGTTTTAGCAGTTGTTGTCAAGGAGGTTTTATTACCAATATCACCATCAAGCTCGTTAATTGCTCCAACAAATGTACTATTAGATGTTGTGGTTAAATTGGCAAGAACACCATGCTCTGCATCCAACTCGTTAACAGCAGCAGTAAGATTGGTTGCTGAAGTGTTTAGGCTCAGCGTACCTGCATATTCCGACGCCGACTGCAAGTTGGTAAACAAGTAGTTCATTGCACCAACAAGAGATCTGCCACCCATACTGTCGCTCAGTGCACTGTCTGTAGCAAATATAGGACCATTAAATGTAGCGGCCCTTTTAGTCGCACCACTAACAGCTCCGCTAAATGTGAGAGCCGTTTGAGTACCAGACTTAATCGTGAGGTTGGATCCTGAATTGGTCAAAGAGCCATATGCAGTGCCATCATCTTTTAGTAATACATCAGCACCGCCTGCATCCAACACAATGTCTGCTGAAGCATCAATTGTAAATGTACCAGTCCTAGCAACCGTACCGCCACTAAATGCCAATGTTGTTGTGCCATCATCTTTAAACGTAATATTACCGCCGTCGGCATCAATACTAACATCACCAGCAACGTCAATAGTTAGGTCTCCAGTGGGGATATCTATTTCTTTGTTGACACCACCAGCAAACAAAAACTGATTATTTCCACTGAGTCCAGTAAAATATACATTGCCGCCATCTGCATCAATTGTAACATTGCCTGGTACATCGACAGTAAGATCGCCACTTGCAACCACAATCTCTTTATTGGTACCGCCAGTAAACGTCATCTGGGTGGCGCCGCCATCCTTAAAATAGACGTTACCTCCATCAGCATCCAAGGTAATATTAGCAGAGGCATCAATTGTTAATGAACCGGTTCTGTTGATAGACCCAGTCGTAAAATTCATCATCTCAGTACCACCGGCACTGTGAACAACTTTACCGTTAGCACCAGCTTGCAGATTTATTTGGCCAGTAGCTGCTTGCGTATCAATTTCGAAGTTGCCTGTAGGTATAGACATCCGCTTGTTGCCTACGCCTACACCACTAAACTGAAACTGAGTAATGTCCTGATCTTCTAGAATCCAGTCACCGCCGCCAGCATCAAGTCTTATATCATCTCCAGCGTGAAGATGCATGGTCCCGGGAACATCAATTACCTGATGTTGCGAACCAGAGTCTTTGAACGTAAACTTGGTAACACCACTTCTTCTCATGATAACACCACCGGAGCTAGCTGCATCCAGTATAATGTTAACGCCGGCATCAATGGTGTATGTGCTCGTATGAGCGATGCCGTTGCCATCGAGAACTGTGTCGCCTGTGGTGACTCTTGCAAAGTCGACTGCGGAAGTACGCAAGACAGGCTGATCCAGTAGTGCATCTAAAGAATCAACTCTATCCACAACCTCAACGATTGCACCCACCGTATTTGTTTTCTCTGCAGTAGTAAGAGCAGTTACATCACCCACCTCGGTTCTCAACTCTCTAGCAGCTGCTGATAAATCAGTTGCTGTTAATCCAGTTAACGTCATGTTGCCAATTTCAGCATCATGTTCATTAATGGCGGATCTTAGAGTCTGGCCAGTTGTGGTTAAAGCAGAATCACCAATCTCTGCATCATGTTCGTTGATTGCTCCACGAATTGTTTGAGCCGTAGTGGTAAGAGCAGAGTCGCCAAGCTCAGCATCGTGCTCATTGATAGCCGCAACAACGTTAGAGTTGTCGATTGTGGTTAGAGTTTCGCGCGCACCTAGATTAGAATCAATACTGTTAATGGCACGAACAACATCCGCATCAGAGTCGGTTGTTAGTTGAGTAATATCTCCAACATCAGCAGAGATGTCGTTCGTCTTTTCTTTCCACGCATTAATTGTATCGCTGGATGTAACAATTGTAATAGCCATTAGATCTTCTCTACTAATTGTGCGAGCATGCTTTTTATATCACTAATATCACTTTTCAAATTATCTACATCACGGCGAAGCTGTGCTTGCTGTTGTTCTTTGTTTAGACGAGCCTGTTTTGCCGCTCGTGCTTTCTCTACGTCACTCTTATTTATATTCAAAATGGCACCCGATCTCGGGTCTCTAACGAGACCGGGTTTATCTGTTACAGGAATAAACTCACTCATATTATGTGGCCATGGCAATAGTTCTTAAATCCCTGATAACAGGCACCTTAGAGGAGTTAGTAGATCTCATAACAATTTTAATTTGATATTGATCAAATGGAGTCATCGTGCCTGTATTGCCACCTACGAGATACTCGTACTCTCTAAAGATGGTAGGATTGTCATCAATCTTAATAGAACTCACAGGAGCAACGAGCGACCAGTCTGACGTGAGTAAAGTACCATCAGCTGAGTCATCACTCTGATCAGTTCTGTAATACATATCAACATTTGATCCGGACGGTCTATTAACAGCCATAAAGATTTTTAATCCCACAGCATTCTGAGCTAATCCCACTGGCTGAGTAATATGCTTCGCCAACGATGTGCCACCAGATGGTACTGTTTCGGAAATGTATGTCAATCCTTTATTAAACCCAGACTTATCTGAATCAAGGGATTGGGGATTATCAATAAGGTTATTAATAGTTGTAAATGTGGCACGCTGTAAATCAATTACAGGAGACACATTAGCAGAAGTTGTTGTCAACTCACCATTAATCTGTAATGATTTTTCTCCGTCAAGAGATCGAGTCTCGTTTCGACTTGTAGCAATCAATCTAGGAGATACGTAATAGTTTTCCTCGTTGTTTGACAGTGATGAGAACCCAATATCATGTTGATAAGCTGTACCACTAGCTAAAGATCTACCCGAAGTAGTTCTATGAGAATACTGAACAGAAGTCCGATCTGGAATCATTGTTTGTATGGATGGGACACCAATGTCATACATCATTTGCTTTTCAACAATAATACTACCACCGCCAATAGTCGCAGCAGTCGCAGCTGAATCTGATTGGAACTTGAATCCAAAGCCATCTATAGCAGTAACGGTCCGCAAACCTACAATAGCAGATGAATCAACACCTCCAACTGTACCTGGTGTGCCAGCAATCAAAACTTCGTCCGATACTGTCATGCCATGATTGGGAATTTGAACTGTTACATCTGAATCGCCCACAGCAGTTGATAAGCTACCGGCGGACAATAAATGAGACGGCAAGTCTGCGTTAACAAGTCTTGCTGTACCACCAGCTGTACTAAATACCGCCTTTTCGATTTCAAAAGTCAAGTCGCGGGTTTGATCCGGCTCCCACACTCTAGAGTTTTGAGATTTAAACAGTGAACCTAATGTGGGTTGACGGGATACTCTCAGCTCTGTTGAGTTGAGCAAGAATTGTTCCGTCTGAGCAACATATACGTTATAATCTACGGAGTCTGTCAACAATACAATAGCATATTCAACTCCTCCGCTTAGATACACTGGCTCGTCAAATTCAAAGTATGTGGTGACCAAGGTGTCTACGGTAGGAGTTGCCGGTGTTGCATCAATATCTGCTTGAACCGTAGCCCCTCCAAGAGCCTTGGTTGCCAGGATAGCGCTTGCAGAAGGCACACCGTTAACAGTTGCACGGAGTTGACATATTACTGGAACTGTAGCGCTTGCAGTGGCAAACTTAATACCAATCTTTGTGACAAAAATGCCTTCGCCCGTCTCGACTACAAATGTTTGAGCCAGTGGGTCGCCACCTCCCTCGGCTTGAAATGCCGTAACGCGTGTAGTGGAGGTGTCTGTACCCCCGATTGTTATCTGTCTAGTAGAAAGCCACGACTGCTGCCGAATTTCTAATATGCCAGTTGAGGTAAACGTTGCACGTGCCGATGACAACGCATCGGCGTCATTGGGAACGCTGATGTCCAACAACTTAAATTGTAGACTACCAGTTCTAAATTTCAACGAGCCAGTGGATGGGATAACAAATGATCCGGTAACTGTACCGGTAGCATCTGACTGAAGCGTCGTAGCTCCATCTGGATGGGCGGTCGCGTTATTATTGGTGTTACCAGGATCAACGGGGTCACCACTCATAAATGTGAACGGCTCAGATCTAACAAAGTTCGCAACTGGGACGTTGTTGAAGAATGCAAACACTCGGGTATTAGGTCTCATGCCATATGCGCGGAAATAAATCTTTCTAGACCGCATGAATGGCAACAACTTGGTATCGAGTAGACGGTCCTCAACAAAAGTGCGGATTGTCTCATCAGCAACAACTCTAGCAACTGCTGATCGAGTTGTGGTGATCAACATGTTCATGCCCGTAGTAGTAGTAGTTCCACCATTGCCGCTGCTGCTTTGACCCACAGCACTACCAGGAGCAGAATTAATTGCACGCTCAGCTAATGCAGTCTGAGACGAGCCAAACCAGTTCCACATCCAATTTGACCAGTTGTTATTAAAGTTGTTAACAATTCGATTGCCACCATCTATAATATTTTCTGGCTGATACTCTGTCTCCACCCACGAATCAGAAGCTGGAGACAGTTGTATCATCCCTGTTTTTCGAACTACCGCAAATGGGTTAATGTTCATTGTCTCAGTAGCCAATTTCTGATTGGTATGATTTGTGTGAGTATAGTTGAGGTAAATGTTGTCACCTCTCAACACAGTATTAACTGAATTGGCGTTGTCATACAACAATCTAATGTTGTCCGACAGGAAAGTGGGTCTCAATACCCGCTGTTGAGGATCAATTGAAGCTCTGTAATCTGGAGCGATAACTAAAGATCTTAGGTGATCAGCAAAGTTGTCTACAAAGAACCCTGACTTGCTTCTAGGCAATCCGTCAGAGTCAAGTACGAACAAACTGTCTGTGGTGGTTTCCAATAATGACAATGAGGTGACTTCTTCCAGATTTGCAAGACGCTGCGCCAAATCATCAATGTCCTTCATTGTATATCGCTTTGTCTTTATGGGTCTTGTAACCACATCAGTGTCGCTCAGCATATAAGGATTCATGTTGATATAAAACAGATCCAGTGCTTTGTTGGGCTTTGGGGGGAGCTGAGGGGTTAGCGCGGCAACACCTTCAATAGCTTGAGCTACTCCTTCTTGATCGATAATCACACGCACAGACTTGCCCAAGTAATAATTTACTGTAGCTTGTACAACACTAGTGTTAGCCGGCTGATACCAAACAATAGCGCCAGATCCAAAAGTGCCTGATGAGTTAACAACAGGTCGGAAGTCAATGCTGTCTCGGAGCTGGACTATTGCACCATCGGTTTGACGTGTATATGAAGGAATATCTTGATACGCAACCTGTCCTCCGTAAGAATTTACTCCAAAGAACCACCCGCCAACACCATGACTAAAATATTCATACCGAACAAATACATCACCAGCTGGTACAGACTGGCCGGCCTTTAACTTCAAGCTACCCAGGTCGTAGTGGGTGTCTCTTTGACCATTATCAACCGTATACCTGTTAGAGACATCTTCACCATCAGAGTCTGCTAGAGTAATCCGGGTTACTCGATAGATGTCAGGCTTGCCTAGTGCAATTGTACCATCTGCAGACGGTGTAATGGTGTCGGTGGTTTCTACCAACGTCTTTGACTTGGATTCCGCATTTGCTTTGTTAACAAATGTGTAAACCTCTACTTGCACTCCTTGGGCAAGCGTTGTCTGCAACACTGCAGTATTTTGTCCGGCCCCTCCCGATATAACACTCCATGATGTGTCAACAGCGCCGGTGGCTACTGTCACGATCCAATCGTTTACATTTGTAAATACTTCCTTGGTGTCTGGATTGGTGTCCAGGCCAGGGTTCAGCGTAATTTGCTGGCTAGCATCAACAGTTGCTGTTACTCTGCGTTGATAATCAAGATCAACTCCGGTTACGGATTGAGGTCTAAACAAAGGAAGGCTGTAAACATAAACTTGTTGATCAATATTTTTGAATACTGTTTTTCCCAACTCACGTACAGGATTGCAATAGTCAGTAACACTAGTACCAAACGATGCAATATTTCTTCTATTGGTACCCGTCTGCATTACAATGTTAATAAAATACACTTGCACGTTTCCATCGATGTTTTCATCAACAGCGCTTACGACTCCTGTACCAATAGTATTGCCGGTAAAGTTGCTACTATCCTTAAAAGTAACTGTCTGATACAAGTTGGGCAAACCCTTATTTGTATCTTTGTTGACAACCAAGTAGTTGCCAAATGTTATACCAATTGCCTCATCTGTCAGTGTGCGAATTGTTCTGGGCTTAGACAGTGCAAATGATGTGGGGCGATCAATTGTTGCTCTATAACCGTTAACATATGCCGTGCCGTTACTTAAACTCAAATTTACGGATGTAGCGTCGGTCGCTTGAGTTGTAAACTTAGCTGTAAAGGGATTAACAATGTAATCACCAGACTCTTCTCTTGTCCTTGTTGCTAAACTATCCTCAAGAACATTATAATTCTCTCCTGCTACAACCTGAGTAATAATTTTGCCATCTTCTACTTCAGCAAAATACATAAAGTTATCGGAGGACAATATTTGATCTTCTGTCGTCAAGTCTAACTTAATCTTATATCTATCGGCCCCTGGAGCTGATCTATTTAATGTAACGCCTTGATTGTCATATAGGTTAGGATCATCAGCAACAGTCACAATACTTTCAGTGACCTTAAATCCCACAACAGCGCTAGGAGTGCTAGAGTACTTTGATAGGATAATAGACTGCTGGCCAACAAATACAATGCGGTCTTTGGTAAAGAAATCCCCACCATGGACTGAGAATTGCGTGCCGGCACCAACAGCCGGATTAGTTGTAGTGTTTGTGGTTTGAACAGTAAAAGTATACTCTCCGCCACCAAGGGTGGTACCAGGCGTGACCCGAATAGCACTTGCTCCGGAGGTGCCTGCTGACGTATCAGTATATTCTACGTATAGGGTTGCTGGGTCGGTTGCGGTTGCGGCAACGGCTTGTAGGACCCTTACCTTAACACCATTAGTTGCAGTAAGTGTGGTACCTGGCAGATTTGATAACGAGTCCCCTGTGGGAAAAAGGTTAACAGTTGTATTCAGCTTAATAAACTCATATGCATTGTTTATTGAAGGTCCACCCGGATTAACTGGGGATCCATCTTTAAATAAATGAGTTAGCAATCTAGTCAACTCGCGCTGAGTAATGGTTTGCATCTGTGTAAGCTCGCGAGCTTGCAGAGATCTACCACTGTTAAAAAGAATGCGGTGATAGTTGTCGCTGTCTCTATAATCGTCTTTGTATGTAGACGCAAAAACCGATTTGGTAAAACTTGTGGCCATTCTTTTCTACTCTTTATAGTTGGATGACAATTTTTATGTCTTCTGTTTGTCCTGCTGAGCGATCAATCGCTGCTCTATTATCTATATACAATAAATCACCTGTGAACGGGTTGACAGCTCCCAACTTATAAGCATCACTGTCTGCGTCGGTACCCTCGGATTCTAAGGTTGCTGAACCTGCGCCATTAACTTCAGTCAGGGTTTCCGCTTCTTGGAATTTTCTAAATCCTGTAGCTTCTGTTTGATGGAAGTAAATCTTACGTCCTCCAACGCCATCATCCACAACATTATCAACATACGCCTTAGCGCCCGTTAGAGATCCTTCTACAACACTCCGGAGTGAGGGTGCTGTTTCGCCGTCTGTAACTTGGAAATATTTTAATGATGATCCCGATGCGCTAGTAAAGTCTGAATCAATATCTTGCCATTTGTCTGGATTCCTTAACAATGACACCTGACGAATTTGATTGCCGGCTGCGACAATGAAATCTCCGTTTTCGTCGCCTTCTGTTTTAACGTTTAACATCAAAGCACTAGCCTTGAGGTCTACACGAGGATCAGATCCTATACCAGCTCGTGGGCCAATAATTGGACGAATCACAGCAGCAGTACCTCCAGGCCCTGTAGGAGCTGCGATCTCGACCGATGCGGTATTGTATCCTGAGCCCAGTCTGGGATTAGATGATCCATCAGAATCAATTGTTACCTTAACAACCGCACCACCCTCTACATACGCTCGAGCTGCTGCTCCAGTGCCATCTCCAAAAATCGAAATTGTGGGTGTCGCTTCTTCATATCCGTTACCAGAAGTGACGACCTCATACCCCAACAACTGCCCTCCGATTGCACCATTCTGAATAAGAATTTGATTTTGTTCGGATGCAGGTGCAGTAGGGCCAGCGCTGTCAATAAATTGAACAGGCATGTATTCGGCTGCTAAAAACTTATTTGCGGAAATGGCACCGATTGTATATATGTACTTCCACAGATAACCATCTGCGGTGTAGAAGGGTGCAACAGTAGTTGCTGCTGGCTCAATTGTAGATGGAACGGATTGTCCCGAAGTATTTCTACCTTGCTGTAAACACACATACACTTGGTTAGAAGCTGTCAGAACATAAAACTTGTTTGTAGGATGACCCACACTAGCATCATCCCACCCACTAAAAACTGCGCCGGTAGTCCAGTTACTACGAGGCACAACCATGGTCGCATCTGTTACTAGCTTAATAGATTGGATACCGTATCGTGCAGCTTGAGCTTCACGCAGACTATTGACAGGAGTAATAGGAGTGTCAGAGTCACTAGTCCACTCTTCGTTCTTACCCAAGCCCACATAGTAGTAATTGGAGGCGTCTTTAATGTTATCTATTGCGTCTACAATAAATTGCTTCTTTAAAGCGTCAGTTATAATTGCTGCCATTTTTATTTCCTGTTAAGCTACTGTTGCGCCGTAATGACCGGACACATACCAATTAATTCCATCCCACACCAAGGTTGCTGCATCATATTGGTCCAATGCAACTGTGGTACCTTGCGCAAAGTTTGCTGGCGTAATTGTTGCAACGCCTGCTCCTTTGTTTGTAAACACCTTCACCTCACCAGCAGTAGTGCCATCAGCTAGTGAGATTGCCAGCGCCGTTGCCCTGTTAGCAATAACATACGATGCCGATGCCGATGCCGCACCAGGCAAGGTCATTGCCGCACTAGGAGTAAGAGACACTTTACTAATCTGTACTGATCCGGTACCCTTGGCAGTTAATGCCATATTTACATCTAAATCTGTTCCTGTAACAGATAGGGCAGGACTAGACCCTGTTGCGCTGTTGGCAATTGTAAATTCGTTTACAGCGCTGCTAGTGGCGACAACCTTGATTAACTCATTGCCATTAGCATCTTCAATAGATGTTTGAATACTTGGTGCGCTAAGAACAGCATCTGTTAACGTTTTATTCGTTAGAATCTGTGTACTGCCCAGCGTTACAAATGTGTCGCTATCACTCAGAGAGGGAATGTTAAGGTTAACATTGCTGGTTAGTGAACCAGGTATGATGTTATAACTATGAGAACTATCGTCGTCCTTGATAGAGGGTAGTGCAATAGACGGAGAGGTGAGCGTTTTGTTTGTAAGGGTTTGAGTAGCCACATCCACCACTACGTTTCCTGTCACATCAGGAATGGTGACAGTTCTTGCAGCCGTGGGATTGGTTACGGTCAGTGTTGTCTTAGTACCATTGATCGATGTTCCCTCAAAAGCAACACCGGTGTTAGTCAAGCTAACCCCTGTCGCTACCTGACCTGAATCACCACTGAGAGTTTTATACAACTCAGCAAAGTTTTGGTTGATCTTTTGGCCAGCAGCACGTAGCGTATCACCTGTACCATCATTTGCTAAAGATCCTAGATTAAGATTTTGTCTTGCCATTTTATAGCCCGTTATAAGTTATCATTAGTATTTATGTCGCTAATCCCACTTCATTTGAAGTATCTGTTGGATCATACACGCCAATTTTTTCTTCGTCCATTGTGTCAATTGTTTCTGAGAAGCGTGGAACTCGGATATCGCCAACTGCTGAATCCTCATCAAATGTGGGAGAGTTGAGACCACCAGCCTCATTAATTGTATCATAGATCAAATCAAATTGATCAATAGTGAGGGTGTCGTAGTTGTAATTCTTTGATACCCTCACTCTTGTTACAATATTAGATGTGTAATCACTATCAGTCAAATCGTCCTCTGGAGATAAGAATTCTTTACCGGAACGAGCTTGAGCCAAACCGGATATTTCGGGCAACGCTTGAGGCGCAAGAGAAGCAACGCTGTGTACTGCAAGTCCTCCAAATACTGCTGGGATGACATCTGGTGCAAACACATCGAGGTTTCCATCTCCAACCATTTGGATTTCGGATCCGAGATACATCCCAGCTGGATGTACAAATAGCTTAAAGGTATCTCTCCAGACACTAAGTGGTATACCAATTTTGATTAAGACTGAGTATTTCTGATATAGAGTATTATTTAAAATAAACTTATCACCCTCTGGTCCAATAACAGATTTAGTTGAACCTACCTCGAATATAAACTTTTTGGGATAGGTAATGTCTGGATTTAATCCATAAAACATTCTAAAGAACTGCTGCATCGAGAACAAAGTGCCCTTTGACTGATACATTGTGCTAGATACTTTAGCTGCAGCTCTCTTATCTTTAAATCCTTCGAAGTGCTGTTCACCTAACAGCAACTCATCTTCTATGTAAGTCAACAACTCGGTATCAGCAGCTGAAATATCTTTAGCTTTTAAGATGTCATGTATCAAACGCGAAGGCGCACTGCCTCCATGCTCGTACTCATAGTATGCTTCTAAGAATTCAATAAATTTTGGATAGGCCTCAATAAAAAACTCAGGAAGAGTTTCCTTGATGCGGTGGTAATCAACAAAAGATAACTCTCTTCTGCCATCATCCTCGAGGGTCTTATCTGGACTCGTATACATATTAGTACGCCGCTGCTACTGTTACAGGTCTTATGTATGATGCATCAACATCGTGGATAATAACATCATTCCGTGTTGGAGCAATAGCACTTTGATTTGCAGGGGTTGCAGACAGCTTGACATAGTTGAACCCGCCCAAGACCTCAGCTGGTTCAAAACCGACGAGGTTGAGTGTTCCAGCTGCTGCATTATACGATCCAATGTTATCAACTACCACTGTCAAGTCGGATAAAGCAATTACCTGAAGTGTAGAGCTACTCAATCTATTGCGAATGTTACACACTCTTCCGTTATATTGGAACGGTGATGACACAATCATGTACTCATCGTCATCAGGACTAGCAATAGATACAGGAAAGCGAAGGGCAAAGTCGTTCGGCGCGTCCAACAACGGTGTGACCCTTTGTTGCATCTTAACCTCAGCTCTGCTTGATAGTACGGCTGGGTTAACCTCATCTACAAGAGTCAGTAAATTGGATCGGCGGAACGCTCGATCAAACTTACCGGTGTACTCTTCGAAGTAATTAGTAACGACAGATGCAATTTGATCTCTTGCACTATTGACGCTTTGGCTAGTCAATCTAGGATTGAATTGGAAGAATACCCCTGTCTCAATCCATGTAGTAATTGGGTCATCAAATTCCAACTCAAAAGAAATTACAGCGAGCTGCTCAGCTAGATCCAACACTTGTTGCTTGACACTCAACTGTTGCTCTAGAGCAATATCATCGTTGAATACAATTGACATGAAAATAACCCCGTACTGAGGTTTTAAAGCATCTTCACCGCCCCAAGACTTAATGTCTTTGATGATGCTAGGGAAGTTGCGCAATACCAAAGCTGAGTAATCAGCAGCTGTAACCATACGGTTTTGAGTAGCGTATTGGAATGGTGCATTCTTGCGAATAGATTCAATTGCCTCTTTTTCGGATCCTCCAACAGAGTCAGAGATTGTAGTGACGTTGAGGTTGTATGTGTTACCCTCTGTGACAAGCACTCGGTTAGTCGCTTTAAATACCTGAGCCCTATTAGCATCAACACCAGACACTGAAAGATACTCAACGACCACCTTGTTGCCAGCTTGAGGAGTCTTGCCCAAAGTTGTACCATCACTAAACGCCAGTTCAAAATATCCATTAGCGGATTCTTTGAGAATATACAACGTAGAATTTTCATTAATAATAGTCGCGTTTACAAGACTATTATATGTCACAAATGATGTACTTGTGGCTGTATCATATACTTTAATGACTGCTGTTTCAAGATCTAGGTTATTATCCGGAATAATATAAATGGTGTTTGCTGCATCGGATCCTACAAAGAAAGTCTTGGTCTTCGCAACCCCTTCATAGATAGTAATATTAGATGATCCTGAAAGGTTTTTAAATTCATAGAAACCCCCACCCTGTTCGGTAGCAGTAATTGCTTGGTCGGTCTGGTATGTGTATGTTGTATCCCCTACCGTAGATGTAAGAGTTGTTCCAGCAGGTAAACTAATAGAAGATGGACGACCAGCCAAATCCCCAGTGTTAATAGAAAGATTGACTACAGCGCGTGAAGAAGTTTTTGATTTGGGAATGTATCCAATGCCCTCTGCCAACGATACCAATGAACTTCTTAGTTGCGCAGTTGACAAATAAGATTCGTTGAGTGCAAAGTTAGCAATTAGACCATTATAGTGTGTGTTGTACGCCAAGACATCCAACAAGTTGGATAGACCAGACGCCTCAAAATTATAATCTTCAAACTCAGGCTTAGCCTGGAGAAATGTTTTTAGATTGTTCTTTATAGACTCAAAATCTAATGCGGTGGATTTAATAGTAGTTGCCATATTATCTTAACCTGTTTACAACTGTTGTGAAGGTGATGAGCTGTTGCGTGCTAACCACTCTAAATGTCAATGTCACTCTTACATTGTTCCTGTCGGGCTCAACTACACAGTCAACCCCCAGCACTTCGGCTCTAGGCTCATATTGGTAAATTGAATTGCGGATGTTCCGTTCAATCTCTACAGAAGAGTTGTCATCAGCTAGCTCAAATAAAAGAGCTCGTATGTTTCCACCATAGTTCGGAACAAATGGTTTTTCAAAGTGGTTAGTTGAAATAAGATTTTTAACAGCTTGCTTTACAGCAGCCGCATCTGTCTTCTTGTAGATATCGTTAGTACCACCCTTGCGCTCAAAAGTCAAGTCAATATCCTTATAAGCCCGATCGGCAGATGTTACCAGCGATACTGTGCCAAGTTGTTTATCCTCGATAGATAGGGCGCGAGAGGTGGCCATCGGAAATCCTTATGTTACTGTGTATTATTTATATGGGTTTATGATCTCTTTGCGAGGTCATACTGAATAGATGCCTCACCAGCAGCATCATTTAATTTTGCCCACTCATCCCCCGAAACAGTCCCATCCTTAAAGCCCGGTACGGCTGCATTACGGGCAGCCATGGCGGCGTCCAGAACAGCCTTAGCGTTTGCAATTTTTTGCTCTTTTGTCAATGCAGGCTCAGCAGGAGGAGGGGGTTCGGCTGGCGCAACAACTTCAGGGACTTCTGGCACAACAGGGGGTGTTTCAGTTACATCTGCAACAATTTCAATTAAGGAGTTCTTTCCTTGTAGCTTGCCGTTATAAAGAGTCTCTACCAAACCACTTGAGTTAACAGCGTAGTCTTTCTCGAGTTGCTTAATCTCAATAATTAACTGCACATTGAGACTCCCATCAGGCTCATACTCGTCATAGTCAAGGGTCATTTTTTCAAACAGGTGACCGCACTTATCCTTCAGGTAAGAAGCAATATCAAATGTGGCATCTGGATCAAGTTCACCTTTTTCATTAATTACCTCATATACAACTACTAGACCCTTACCCCGTTTTCCCAACAGACTATCTTCTGTGACCACTTCTGGCCGCAAAAGATTTCCGGCAACAGGTACGCCATACCGATCAGGAGTGTAGAAGGCCTCAGCGACCTCAACTCTGAAGTCGGCAAACTGAGATGGCTGTTGACCAGGTCTAGTCATTACAAACTTTAGAATCTGAGAGTGTAGATAGTAATTGCGCGCAATATTTAACTTGTCGATACGATTAACACTCTTAAAGTCACCAGCTGTTTTTGTACCAATAAACTTGGCCATAGTAATGCCTGGAGCCAGTTTGGTATTCATTGTAATTTCAGATTTGAAATCGACATTGTATAGAGGATCGGGAAGCAGAGTCCGCCCCCTTCTCTGAAACTCTTCTTGTCTTCTAAACGTCTTGTTTGCACCAGCCTTATCAGTGTTTCCTGCCTGAACAGTACCTCTCTCGCATCCGGGCTCGGGTGCTCGAATACGTCCAAACCCATTAGGAGGCGCCTGCTTTGTAAAGTTAGGACTGAGTAGTCCGTCTCCAATAGCGGCTGCGGTAAAGTCTGGGTTAGCAAGGTTAACAGGATCTCTGAGTTTGGCTCTAACTACTGCAGTAGCTTCTTTAGGGGTCGGCGCTTTCTTTGTTTGCAGCGCATTCTTAATAAAGTCGCCGGCGTCAATTAACACCTGCTTTACACCCTTTGAGCTCTTTGTCAGATATGTAGTAAGAAGTCCTGCAGTAGGTTGCGCAGTCTCATCAGTATTGGTTGCTGTATTTGTAATCGAGTATCCAGGTGAAGTTCCTACATCGCCGTGGAAGTCGCCGTAACTCTGAGAATGAGCTGTGTCGGCATCAATTGCTAATAGGGCTGTACCATCCAGGTCGCCATGGAATGTAGGAGCCGTAACTCCTTCACTCATTGTAGCTGACACACCATAATAGTTCTTGCCATAGTGAATAATATTTTCCCCGCCAATAGTGCCAGTAGCTCCAAACACTGACAGACTTGTTGCTGCCATGTTAAGGTTGGGGGTCGATATAATTACTTCTTTCTCAGATGTTGTACACACACAATCGCTAGCTGACATTTCATACTTGCCCTGAACTGATGTGAGGTATCCACCCTTAATGATTTGACTAGTCTTGCCCAAGTATGTGTGGGTTACTGTTTGAGCAACGGTCTCTGTCTTATTGCCAGATATCTTCATGCCGTAGTTACCAAACACTGTGCTGCGCGATGAGCCAGCAACATCCTCTTTCTTATCACCACGGGCATTAACATTATAATTCATACAGTTAATATTGAGATCGCCTGTTACATCAAGTGAGAGGTTACCTTTGTATACGAGCTTTGCATCGCCTTCTACAATTACTGTATTGTCTCCTCCACACACTTCAATTTTATTGCCCAATGCACTAACAACAATTGTGCCGTCTGGTCTCATCTCTACACCAGAACCGCTATTGTGTCTAATGAGTATACGCTCACCGCCAGGAGTATCGTTAAATTCTAACACATGTCCTGATACAGTTTCACGAACATCATTGAGAGGATACTGGTTTCCGAGTGCACCTGTAGCACTTGCCGGCAACCCTGATACCGCACCGCCAAATGACAGCTTGTGCATCTTACCCGTACGAGCACCAATGTTGACGGACGACGAATGTTGGTATTCGAATCTAGGATGCTCACCCGTTGGATCGCCAAATGCTGTTTGGGTAACGCCATCTGTAAGGGTACGACCCTTCCCTAGGTTATTGGCCCGATCTTTTAGATCATCATTTACTGAAGTCATCTATGTCCCTTGTATTATATTAGGTAGCTGGTCTAGGAGATGTTGCTGCAAGAACTGTTGCAGGTCTTGCTTGCGCAAGTTGTTTGGGTGATAGCGGTTGTTGTTGTCCGTCTTCATTTACATTGTATTTGTTAAACTTAGCCTGTACATAGTCTTGTACATCAAATCCAGGATCAATCTTACCTTTGTTGTCTGTATCAACGTGTCCGTACGCCTGCCCACCAGGAAACTCATCGTAAAATGCTCCCATAAACATATCAAAGGTTTTCATTTGCTCGGCTGTGATTGAGTCGGCGCTGATAAACTTATTGGCGTTCTTTGTGCCAGACGGACAATTATAGCCAGCAGCAAATGAAATACCAACTGAGTACTTATTGTGTCCGTTGGCCCCTGCATGAGCACCCGTCTTGTTTAGAGGACGGCCGCGTTGCAGTCTACCATCACGTCTAATAATAAAATGATATCCAATACCACTCCACCCACGCTGCTTGTGCCACTGATGAACCTCTTCGGAACCAATGTCTTGATTGTTGTACGTTCCTGTCCAGTGTACCACAACTTCTGTAATGTCCCGGGTTACAGAAGCAAACTCTGCATCCATTTCTTCTCTTGAGTTAACAAATGTAAACTGAGAATTGTTTGTGGCAATTGATCGAGTAACAGGAGCGGCTTTGGGTGTAACACTTGGTGTGACAGCTGCGGGTGTGACTCCTTTGCTCTCCAGGTCTAGCAATCGCTGATACTCTGCCTCCCACTTGGCCCTTTCATATTCTGCTTCAAGCCATGCATTTGTCCCTGGAGTAAGCAAAGATTTTTTGACAATTGCATCCAGTGCTTTAGAGAATGCTTGACCTGACGTCAGTGGACCAGGCGTTGATGACGCCTCAGGCACAGTTGGAGCTGTTGTGGGCGTTTCAGCTCCATCCCATGTGTTATCATTAGATCCAATAATATAGCATGGAATAGTTTTTTCGCCTACAGCTGCTATTGTATCAGATCCTATTACTCTATTTGGGTTCATAGACAACCCTCTAATAGTCCCTTCAATCTCACTTGCCGCCTTGCCGCCAAAGCTAACTAGTTTATCTACAATATCTCCCTGTTTGTTATTAGAGAGATCTCTGAACAGATCGTTAATAGACAACTTTTCACTGACTGCAGGATCAGCAAAATTAACAAACTTTTTAAACGTGTCTCCAAATGTGGTATCATTTTTAAGAGTCAGGTTACCAAACAAGTCTCCGACAATATCATCCACTGCTGCAGTAAAATCGTCTAGAATATTCTTAGTGGCGGTAGCTACTTCACTTGCAGTAGCAATTCCCTTGTCGTTTGCCACATCAACAGTGTCAATCGCTGACTCGCTTCCAGCGGGCGCTATACCTCTTAGCGCCTCTTTAAAAGTAGAAGCTGCTTTGCCAGTGGCCTGCGTCAACGCCTTTGCAATGGCTTGAGGACTGCCACTACTAATTGTTTTCTTTAGCTTACCTGTGCGAACAGCGGCATTTTGGGCTTGGGCATTATCATCCGAATACCCTATAATAGCATTGAGACTACTTGCTTCTTGAGCGGGCACTTCCTGTTGGAGATCTTCCTTTAACCCCGGAACATCCCCTGTCACCTCAACAATTGAATCTTCGGCAGGCACCGAGACCGGCTCTGCAGGAGGGATCTTACCAGCCGCCCGCAACGCCTTCAGTCTTTCCCATTCTTTTAAGTATGGGTCTGTGTTTGCACGAGCGGCAAGATATTCTGGGGAATCTTTTCCATAATCATAGAACGCTTCTTCCTCTATGTCGACGTAATAATAATACCGATCTTCTGCCGCTTTTACAGGATCACCTGTGCCAGCATCATTACCCCCTGACAGGGCCTTTACACCATTGACCGTTTTACCTGGAGAACCAATGACCGCTTTGTTCTTTAGATCGGACGCCGCCTTTGCCGCTTCCGACTTTTGCGCTAGCTGAGCTGTCTGACCTGTTTTGTTAAGTCTGTTAGACTCACTATTAATTGTGCTGATATCAATTGCCATAATTATGCCTTGCTGTAAGTCTCGTAAACATCTTTGGATATCTTGACCGTGCTTAGGAAATCAATCGATCCTTTGGGTGTAGGTCTAATATAATAATCTAAAAACACCGCTGTTGCGTTTCTAATATCTTGTGCAGATACAAATTTAGAGAACTTAAACCAACGTGGCATTCTTTCGGCAAAATCATACATTAAAAATTGAAGTTGAGATTCAACCTCTAATATCTTCAAGTTGCGGTCAGCACAGAACCCCTTTAGTTCATCAAGTCTAAAAAACTTGTCTCCCCAGCCTGCAATACCAAACGAAGTGCTACCAGTATCCGATGTGCTAAACTTGGGATCCATATTTGATACTTTAATTAAACATCCGCATATAGCAGCTGACTGTGATGCGTTGAACAACCCCGTTGACACAAAAAAGTTAAACGCCTTTTCCGTATTTGTTTTACCCACAGCACTTGCTGTAGAGTAACTTTGACCCTGAGCTCCTCTCATTCCATCATTAGTATTTTTGTTACGAGGAGCATTCAATGAAGGAACAATACTAGATGATGGATACCGACTGCCCTCACCAAGCTGACCTGGACTGGGTTCTGCAAACCGAGGAATGGATCCCATAACAACCGGAATTTGAGATTGAGAACCATCGGCAAAATACCCCATAACCATAGCACCAGGTTTGAGCTTGCTTGATCTTCCTAGTCCTGATACTCCATCCTCCGTAGTCGGTATAATTGGGATGGCCCATGGCAACGACTCTTCAGGAATCAAATTTAGATCTTCTGTATGAACACCATAAATTCTTACCCTCACCCGGCCTGCTTGGAGAGGATCGTTGTTGTTGACTACAACACCTATCCACCAACGAAAGATGTCACCGTAGTATTCGGTTTGTATTGATTTAGGGTTAAAGGTATCCATATTAATTATTCTCTGGAGATGAGTACTGCAACTTGTTGGTCATCTTGGTTACTCTGGCCCCAACATCATGCCGGCCATTGGCAAATGAATGCCTCAAACCTACAATGATGTGTGGTCCAGATTTCTTTTCATCCACCGCTTGGTCTCGCTCCACACCTAATATGTGTATGTTAATTGTTGATCCTACAGTCGCATCAGCAGAAGCCAAGAAAGATATTCCCTGTAGCTCCAAACTTGCTTCATTCTTAAACATTGCATTCCGAAGACCTTTGTTAGTAATCTTAGACGTTAGTTGATCCAGACTCTCTCCTACATGATAATTGCCAATATTATCGCTGTACAGACTACTGCTAACAACATGGAAGAAGGCTTTGGGCACGTATTCGTTTAACGGCTTATTGTTAATAACAAAGTCTGTATTGAATACAGTATTGTTTGGCAACACCTTTTCAATACCAAAATTCTGAGCTCTCGACGAGTTAAACTTCTGATACAAAAGATCGAGAGTTTGCCAACGAGCGCTGACAGCTCCGTTCATAGTGGCCGTAAGAGTGTCATCTGTCTTGCCCGGATCGTACTTAGACATGTAATATATATTCTCTTGCGAAGACATATCTGTGTTAGTTGCAGCCTGGGAATAAACAAAGGGTTGTGTGTTCCATGGAGTTTTCTTTAGAATGTTTGCAAGTGAGTTAACATACACTCCATCTGTCTTTAAAGAGCCGTACAAGAAGAATGGAAATCCTTCTGCTGTAGTTGTTCTATCCCTTATCCACTCAACCGCTTGGAGGGGGGTAATGTACGGTGTAATAACTCGCATCGACTGTTGAATAGGTTCATTGCCTATTAGCGTCTTATCTAAAGCCAGCCCTTGTTGCAGCTGGCTTAGAATAACATTAATAATATCAAGCGGCATTCCGTTAAACGCCTGGGATATTTTTGTAATACGGCTGGCAAAAGCATACTCTTCCAACAACGAGAAAGAAAATACCGTTGTATAATCATTAGTCTTCTCCGCCCTATCAATACATGTCATGATAAACGTCTTGGTCCTGGTAGTGATTTGCAAATCACCGCTCGACACTTCGACGATCAACTTCTCTGTACCAGTAAACTTAATCTGATTCATAAAGTTGGATGTGTCAACAATCAACACACTACCTGTGAGGAACGCCTTACGAATATCTTCGAAGATTACCAGCTCCATTATTGACGCACGTACGTCCACAGTTGCTCCATCAGCAGTAATAATATCCGCTTGGGTTATCTGATAATCTTCAGAGCGCGCCATTAGTTGTCCTTCAAATATTTTCTAAATTCGCTAACGACTTGGTTGATAGCATCAGGCTTAATAATTTTAATTTGCTTCAATGTATCGTTGCGCGCAATGGCCCGCTCATTGTATGTAACAGGAATTAGACCTGACACACTTTGTGTGAACGGATCAATATCAACATATTCGCCATTTGTATTTTCATAGTGATGAACCGAGTTGTATTGTCTGGTAGATCTCAACACTTTAATAGATTCGAGCTCTGGCGTATCAACATTCTGTAAGACAAGTTCTTCTCCACTGTTAAAATTTCTATTGGTAAAGAACCTGTAAAAATAATCAACGTAGTATGGAACGGCCGGCGGGGGTATGCTAGCTTTTAGATATAGTTTATTGTTTCTCAATTCATATTGGGATGCCAAGTTAGAAAGAGGTGTTAATATATTCTCTGTGGGATTTGCATTGTATACTGCAGCTACTGAGTTGACAGAATAATCGGGTTGCCAAACCAAAATTTCTGTTAGGTCAAAGTATCGGAATCCTGTCTCAGCTTCTGTCTTCAGAGTAAAGCTGGGTACCCCCTCTTGCAGCTCGGTGGTCCGGCGGATCTCATATCCCTTGGTATCAACAACAATCTGGTTCATTTCCAAATTGACTTCGATGATAGTTCCAGTAGTGCCTGACACACTACCTTTAACCACACTCCCAGGAACAAACTCAGAGTTGCTGATATTGTCTTTGGTAACTATGGTCCAGTGGGGGTAGTTGTCTTTAATAACAGCATCTAACGATTGAACGGGCAATGGCCACCCCGATACTCGGAGATGGTCATTCATTAAGAAGAATGTCCAATAGTACCTGCTGTCGCCATATATCTTATGTGATAACGTATCGGGTCTATCACCATCAAAGATGTTATGATATTGATAGAAGCTTGATTGATCTTTCAACTGATCAATCAAGTCTAAGTACACCGTCAAATCTTGAAATAGTACTGGAGTCTCTTTATTTCCAAAAGAATAATACTGGAGAGGAAAGTTAGCAAAATAACTCATTAGTATACACCTGTCTTAACTTCTGCTTTGGTGAGTGGTCTGGTTTCCATGAAGGATAGTGAGAGATCGACAGATGTGAACTCTCCACCTTCATAAAACGACATGCCATTGCCGTTGTATGTAATTGTAATGTCTCGGAGGTACGCTGGTAAGATCTTGGTCATGGGAATGGGCCGGCCACCATACATCATGGTAATATCCATCTTGTTTGGGAATCTATATCCTATTGAAGGACCTCCTTGAGCCACAGGGATAGACTCGGGATACAACTCTGTGCGGAACCACTTGACAATATTCTTAATAGACTCAGTCTCTTTACGAGTCTCAGGTATCAGCCTAAATTGAAATGAAAACTCTCTCATGGCGACTGACTTAAACAGTGATCGTGTGTTGGGGTTGGTTGTCACTCTAACAGCAGACTTAACTACGTTCTGGGCGGTATCGCCAAAGTATCGTGACGCTCGAACAGCAGCTAATCCACCTGCACCGGAATTAACGCCGCTCTTAAAGGCATCAATTAAAGAGCCACCTTCACTAGCCAATCCCTTCATGGCTGCACTTGCCAAACCAGATCCGCCTTGTATTGCAGCTTCAGCCACACCCCCCGGTGCTCCCAGATCAACGTTGTCATACTGAGCACCATCTCTAAATTGAATTGCTTGTGGAAGGTATAAAGTAACGAAGTCCGGACTATTGCCTCCAGGTACCTGGCGCGAGAAAGTGGATCTGCCATCATTCCATCCGTTAAACTCTCCCATCTCAGCAGCGGTGGGAGTTGGGTTACCACTCTCTTTTGCTCGCTCACCTGCCTGTCGAGCTTGCTCGGCCGATTGGTTAATGGCAGCAATCGCTTGTTGGTCCAACGGCTCTTCAATGATCGCTCTAAACGATATGGTAGCCTTGTAATCTGTCTCGCGCGCGAGTGGGAATTTGAATTCCATATTTGTCCTAATAAATAGTGGAGTGTTAACAACATTATTTATATGGAAACTCAATGGCTTATTCAGGCAAGTTTGTACCAAAGAACCTAAACAAGTATTCTGGAGACTATACTAAGATTGTATATCGCTCGATGTGGGAGAGACATTGCTTCAAGTGGTGTGATGATAACCCAATGGTCATTAGATGGTCCAGTGAGGAAACTGTCGTTCCTTATTACTATGATGTTGACAAGAAGTACCACCGATACTTTGTTGATCTTAAAATTGTATTGGGAGGTGGTAAAACTATACTGGTTGAAATTAAGCCAGCAAAAGAAACAGAGCCACCCAAGAAACCAGACAGATCAAGACGATATATTTCCGAATCTCTGACATATGTGAAGAACATGAATAAGTGGGAAGCCGCGACCAAATATGCTAGAGAGAGAGGTTGGGAGTTTCAGATATGGACAGAGGATACGTTAAAGCAAATGGGTATCATGACCAAAGATCTTCCAAAGACAATTAAGCCCATGAAGAAAATGAAGCCCCTCAGAGTGAAAAAGAAAAAGATCTAAAATAACATATAAATAATACCATGAGTAATCTTTTTCAAAAATTAGAACTAGAGGCATTTAGAGCTGGGGTCAATCCTCGTACGAAAGAATCGCGTGAGTGGTTCCGTAAGCGTGTAGCTGGTCTAAAGCGAATTAACAGAGAGTCTCTTATGAAAGAGGGGGCTATCAAAAGACGCAACTCTCAGATAGTAGGCTCGATGTGTATGTTCTTTTACGATCCTAAGACAAAAGACACGTTGCCGTATTATGACACATTCCCTTTAGTGGTGGTTGTGGGACCAGCAGAAGGTGGGTTCTATGGATTGAACTTGCATTATCTGCCACCGCTTCTTCGTGCTAAGATGTTGGATAGGCTGCTTGATTATACAAACAACAAGTCGTATGACGACACAACCAGATTTAAATTAAAATACAGTTTGCTCAGCAGCGTTGCTACATTGAGCCACTACAAGCCTTGCTTTAAACATTACTTGAATACCCAAGTGAGGAGTCAGTTTGGCATTGTAGAGGCGCCCGAGTGGGAGATTGCTACGTTTATGCCCACAGCTGTATTTAAGAAAGCATCCGCAAATAAGGTGTATGCTGATTCCAGGAGAATGTAAGTGGCTTCTATCGAAGAATTCAAAGGTCTTATGTCAGCCAAGGGAGGAGCTGCTAGAAGTAATCTATTCAAGGTTACTCTTCCATCCCTGCCCGGAGCAACGTCACGCGATGTTAATTTGCTATGCAAAGATGTAAACCTGCCTGGTCGTCAGATCATGACCCAAGAGCGTCAGGTAGGAATGAAGAGCGTGAAGGTACCGTACGGCTTTGCTGTAGAAGATGTCAGCTTAACATTCTATGTTATGAATGACTATGGTATCAGGAAGTACTTTGAGATCTGGCAGGGGTTGGCTGTCAACCCAGCTACATACGAAGTAAGCTACAAAGAGAAGTATGCAAAGGATGTTACCATCTCAGCGTTGAAAAAAGGATTCTCTTTACCAATCTATTCTACTCAATTGGGTATTCCTAAATTGCCTCCTGAGTTGCAAAATAGATTGCCTAAGATTGGACCTTTTGATCTTGCTCAAGGCGAGTTTGATCTCGACTTTGCAACCAAAGATGATGAGATCTATCAGGTTAAATTAAAAAATGCATTCTGCACAACAATGAATGCCATTAACCTAGGCAACGAGCTTTCAGGAATCACAGAATTAAACATACAATTATCTTATGATGATTGGGAAGGTACCTACTTTTCTCAAGGTAGTACTTTAACCGACACACTTGCTGCATCAGTTATAGGTGGAATAGCAGCAAGAATTTTTTAAACTATGGAGTGAATTAAATCATGTCTTTACCGCAATTAAATAGTGAACCGAAATTTAGAATTACAATCCCTTCAACTGGCAAAGAGACTCGCTTTCGGCCATTTCTTGTCAAAGAAGAAAAAGTCCTATTGCTCGCCATGGAGTCCAAGGATGAGAGACAGATTCTCGATGCAGTGGGTGATACAATCATTGCTTGTCTCGAGGAGCCTATCGACAAGGGTAAGTTAACATCATTTGATATTGAGTATCTATTTACTAAGATTAGATCAAAGTCGGTGGGCGAAGTGGTGCATGTGGGTATCGAATGTACCGAGTGTAAAGAATCAAATGAGATTGACATCGATGTTGATCAAATTAAGATACCAGTAAAGAGTACTGACATGAAAATTGTTATTACAGAGGACTACACACTTGAGATGCGCTGGCCCACTCTAGAAGGTATTATGGCCATGCCCACGGAGTCGACAACCGAAAACATGTTGTCCATGTTGCGCATTGCAATGGTAGCCCTTCATACTCCGGATGACAGAATTGACCTAGGCGACTATTCTGATCAAGAGATTGAAGCGTTTATTGAGTCGATGAATACAAATCAATTTGCCAAGATCAGAGACTTTATGGATAACATGCCTTCGTTGAAGCACAAGGTAGAGTTTGATTGTGTTAAATGCAATCATCATAATGACCGGGTGCTGGAGGGAATGCAGAGTTTTTTCTAGTGTGTCTATCTCACGATGATTTATTTAATCATTACACAACTAAGTTTCAGTTGATGCAACATCATAAATATAGTTTGACTGAGATAGACAATATGATGCCTTGGGAGAAGGAAGTTTATTTAAGTATGCTCGTCGAGCATTTAAAAGAAGAAGAAGACAGAGCTAAAGCAGAAAAGAATAAAAATGGCTGGTAACGCAAGTATAACCCTTAACGATGTCGTTGATCAACTAAAGGTCAACAACTCTACGTCTGAGCAGACTAATAAGAATCTCAATAGTTACTTCAAGTATCTCGAGCGTCAGCGGTTAGATCAGCTGGAGAACCAGCGTGAAATGAAAAAGAGCGCCGGCGCGTCAACCAAGCGCGATGCTGCCACTGGTACAAATAATTCTTCTTCCACGACAAGCATATATCCAATGCTCACTGGCTTGCTGGCCGGCCTCAGTGCGCTGTCATTGGCTGGAATAGGTCTGCGTGGATGGGAAGTTGATGCAATCAAGTCTCTAAAGGACACGGCTACTAAATTTAAAACAAACATTGTCGGTGGTGTAAAGAATCTGTCAACGGGTATCTTGAAAGCCCTTGGCATCGAAGAAGTTCAAAAAAGAGATTCAAAAGGTCGCTTTACAAAGGGTAGAGAGTTTAATGTCATTCGTAAGATACGACTAGCTCTTGATGGTATCAAGGCGGACCTGAACAAGATATTCAAACCCATTGATGACTTGGGCAAATCCCTAAAGACATCGTTTGCTCCTGGTAAGGGGGGAGTATCTACTAAGGTATTAAAAGGCTTCGGTACATTCCTCCGTACAATCTTTGACGGTCCTATTTCTATTATCCGCTACATTGGCACCGCCGGTACAAATGTACTGGGTGGTGGGTTGACCAAATTAATGAAATCGTTTGGAGGTATGGGCGGAACTAAGATGGGTGGCATTCTAAAGAGCTTTGGTGCAAAGGTACTTGCTATATTGAAGCCTATTGGATTTATCTTTTCTGCTTGGGCTGGTGTCAAGTCGTATCAATCCAAAAAGGGCGACACATATGACAAGCTCGGTGCTGGTATTGGAGGATTCTTAGGAGACTTCTTTGGTGGGTTCATGAACCTAATCAAGAGCGCCGTGTCATGGGTTCTTGGCAAATTCGGATTTAAGAACGCTGAGAAGTTCCTGGATGGACTTGACTTCAACAAGATGATCAAAGAGTTAGTTGAAGGTGTGTTTGCTTTTGGTAAAAAGACTGTTAAATGGTTTGAAAAACTATTTGAAGACCCAGGTCAAGCCCTGTCTGATCTATGGACAGGTACATACGGTAAAGATGGATTTCTCAATACATTTATTTGGAAACCTCTCAGCAAAGCATTTGACTGGATTACCAAGAAACTGAGTTGGAGAGATGAAGACGCACCTCCGTTTGATCTCTATACCACCGTCTCGGGATGGACAACTGATATAATGAACTGGATGAGCTCCACGTGGAACTCGACGAAAACGTTCTTTGCACAGCTACCTACTCGTATCTCTTTGTTCTTTGAAGATGGTTGGGTAAAACTATTAAAAGAGATTGAAATAGGGTGGATTAGGTTTGGTGCTTTTGTAAAAGATTTACCCAATCAAATTTTGATTGGCGCATTGAATTCTATGAAAGAATTCTCGCCTACTGCATTTAAGACATTAGGACTCAATGATACCTTAGCCGCGGCAACCAATCGTTCGGCTGTTAATGCAAGCGCTACGTCTGCTGCCATAACCTCAGTCCAATCTAATAGAGGTGCTCAAACAGCTGAGGTTGAAACTAGACGTAAGGCTTTGGATGATCAGAGAGCTAGAGCAACGGCTCCTGTAGTCGTACAAAACGGAGGCAACAGTAGTTCAAATACTACCAATGCCCCCGTCAATGTAGTCATGCCTGGCGGCAATGACCTCAACAGCTCAGATCCAGTTATTTACTAACTTAATCTTCAGCAGCCAGCTTCGCGAAGTATGATAGGGTATCATCTTCGCCAGCCGCATCGCTGGTCTCTACAGCAGACCGTCGCGTAGGCATGGAAGGAGCTTCCGCTACTTCGTCCAGGGCAACTTCAGCCTTTGCTGTACGAGGAGCTGATTCGCCCAACACAGCAGCCAGACGCGTCTTCAGTTCGTCGTACGACTTAAAGTTCTTGGGATCCGTCCACTCAGCAAGATCGTGCTGCTTGTTGTACAGGCCCTCAAGCTGGTCATCGTCATCCATAATAGCGGCTGGGGATTTAAACTCCGACTTATCGTAGTTGCGATAACCCTCGACGTTGCGAATCTTCAGAACGAAGTCAGCACCTTCCCACATATCAAATGGATTAACGGGTTTCTCGTCAGGGAATTGAGGCTGCATTACATCCATAATCTTATCAAAGATCTTCTTACCAAAGCGGAACAGCTTTACTTGTCCTTCGTTGGCTGGATTAGATGGATCAGATACCACCACCACGTTAGCAACATAACGCAGGTTACGCTTACGCTCACGGACAATAGACTTGTTGGATTCGATACCAGAGTTCCACAACAAAGCATTAGCTTCGCCTACAGGATCGGCCTGACCAATTGAGCTCAAAGACTTCTCAATGTACCACTGACCAGTTGGACCCTTGAACCCATGATCCCAATAGCGGACCCATGGGGTCGCTGCATCAGCATCACCAGGCAAGAAACGCAACACAGCATAACCATTACCAGCTTTATCAACTGTAGGCTGCCAGAAGCGCTCATCCTTACCAGGATTTTGTTTGTTAGTAGCACCGCTGCCATTAGCAGCTTCGACTAGTTTAGATACGTCGGTACGACCGCGTTTTAAGTTTGCAAAAGACATATATTCTCCGTATGTGTTTAGGTTGTATGTAAAATTGTATTATACTCTGTATTCATTCTATAGGCAAGGTATTGGTCTTCGGCAGGAAGTTGAGCTCACGCGCCTCCGCCTCGATCTTATCCTTGATGATCGGCGAGATAAATTTCTTTATCTCCTCCAAAGCGATACCATGTTGCTCGCACACTCCGATCACAGCATCCATATATGAATGCCGATTTATACGAACTGACTCTTCAATCAGTCCCGTAAATTTTGACTTAGTTAAAAAACTACCCTCTTGATTCTCTATCACGTTTATCCATTTCTTTGGTCCATATTTGACCAAGGTCATCATAAAAGGTTCCGACGTTCCGCTTTATATTGCCTTGCATATCATATGCCGGCGCCAACGATCTCCGTACTGTAATAAACTCTCGGTTCTCACCAAACCTAAAGTCTAACCACTCGCCGTACGTAATATACTGCTTCATATTATATAGGTACGTCTCTGCGTCGAGATATTTAGAACGCTGGCTAGCATCTGTACTTCGGTCCCAGTTCTTCATGGCCTCCAGTTCTTCTTGGACTTTCTTAATCCAAAGCTTCACTTTGCTTAGGGACAGTGGATCAGTATCCGGCAGCGCTGCAACTGCCGGACTGTATTGACTGCTTTTGGAAGGACCCTTAGCTTCTCTCGCCTTACGCAAACGTTCCACGGCAGCAGCTTTTTGCTCAACTGTCATTGTACGCCCACGACGAACCTTCTTTCGCTTAAGGTCTTTATCGATACCCATTGCCTTAGCAGTAGCCTCGAGCTTACGCTTACGAGTCTGAGCTGCCTTCTCGGCCCTAGTTTTCTTTTGTTCTTCAGTCAATGCCATAACAAACCTCTTAGATTAAGAGCTACTCTTAGTACGTCGCTTCCTTTGTTCTTTGAGAGGAATTAATGAAACGCTTCCGTCCGCTTCCTCCACGGCCTTGATAAAACCAGATTCAATTAGCCAATCAATTGTGTTATTGACCGTATCTTCTTTGCTGCCTTCACCCTTCCATTTACCCAAGATGTATCCACATCCTACTGTAATGGCACCAAATAATATCGTAGCAGTTACGGGATCTAAAATAAATTCCATGGACATCCTCCTCTATTGATAAGAGTATTTAGTAGGAAAAGGATACCACATTTTCAACTCGGAACGCTCGCCACTCCTGCTTATTGACATCATAGGCTCGGATCACAGACTCGGGGGGCACTCGGCCAGTACCCTTGGGACGCTTATCCTCAGGAATAAACTCTTCACCCAGGGTACACATCATGTCACGAGTGTCACCATCAATCTTGGTAAACACTACTCGAGCAGTTTGTGTACGTAGTACATTAATCATTTCATCACGCGTCATTAAAAAACTCCTTCATTGGTTTACAAAATTCTTCTTTGGAGCGAGGGCCAAGGTAGTCTCCCCCATTTGCCTCCATCCATGCTGCACGATCAAACGCTTCGCAGGACATTAACTGCTCTTCCATCTCATCAGCTACGGCCCGGAGAGTCTTCACCACATCAAATTTGGCATCTAGATCATTCTCATCTTCGTAAGGAATAATATTGACACGCCCTGCGCGCGCCGGTAGCGACCAGCACTCAATCTCCCTCTGGATGATCTCTTCCCAAGAGATTGTGAATTCATCTACAGGCTCACTTCCGTCGCCAATCCACACACTACCATATACACCATCTGTTCCGATTCCACCGTCAACTTCAATGGTTAGTGATCTTGTTTCCATTATGACCTCCGCATGGTAGAATAGCTCTTAGGACAATCTTCGGCCCCCACAGCTACCATGTTGGACTTGTGCATAGTAGCAATCCCAACAATGTAATCACCTGAGTATACAGGATTCTCATGTTTAGCAGCAACCTGCTGGCCACCAGTACTCACACTCTTGTACTTGGGCGTCTCGCGAACATAAGCCGCCTTCTCAGCGACCAGAGGCTCGTATACGCGTTTATTTTTTCGCTTTGGTGTGACGTCAGCACCCACCGACTTCAACCAGGCATTGTACTCTGCCTCCCGCTGCTGCCAGCCGGGTTTCTTCTTGGGCTTAATCTTGGACTTGGGCTCTCGCACCCCATAAATCATATGCATTGACATAATATACTCCTTTAAACAGTAGCCGGTTCGTATTTACTCAGCGTTTGACGTACTTGCTGTGCAACTATCATACGCTGGTGAGAGGAAAGACTATTATACATTACATCCGCCAATGTAGTCAAGTATCCTGTTGCATATGCATAGCTGCCGTACTTCTCTTTGGTTAGAGTAGTCAACTTTTCCAGGTCTGTTTCAAATTCAGTTTTCATATCAAGCTCCTATCACAGTGGTATTGTTTCAACAAATACTCTCAACAATGCTTTGTGTATTGCTACAAACAAAGCTCCATCATCATAAGCTAATAACCCTATTAGCACAACTCCAAGGACAACTTTCATCTCAAGCCTCGAGGACTGTTGTGGGGTAGTTTACTCGGCCCAGCCAGTCAAGTTGGTTCTGCTCATATTCGGTGATAAAATCATCGCTGACTACTTCCCAATCCAGCACATACTCTTCGAACATTGCATCCATTATCTCGATCTTTTCCTTAGCCAGTCGCTGGACCAGAGTTGTCAGGTCAATGTTGATGTCAACGTCCTTCACAGCATACTCACAGCCGCCTTTGAACTTCCAATACGGCTCCTCAGCAGAACCATAGTTTTCACGACACTGAGTGTAGATCATTAGCTTAGACATTTTGCTGCTCCTTTGGGGTCGTTGAAGGTTACTATTACTGAGTGCAGTACTTGTTGTACAATTCCAACAATTCTTCCGTACTGCACATGGCCAACTTGTAATGGTCCAAGTCTAGTGCATAGTGCAAGCTCGTGATCATCATGTTTCGTGTAATAGTCATTGTATTCTCCTGTTTTCTTTTGCTATGCCCCATTATCTTCGATATTGGAGTTCAAGTCAACAGATAACCTTACAATTCAGTCAAGTGTTCTTGGGGCACCTTTAGTAGCACTTGTTCAATCAGTTTCTGCTGCGCTGCGGAGATTGTTAACCACTTGGTGCTAGTGCCTGCCCCGGAGCGAATCTGCATCGTAAAGCCATCGGGGTAGTTCTCTTCATCCAGCGGCAGGGGCGCTAGCTGGAAGAACTCTGCTTCCAAATAGTTTTTTGCAATGATTGCTTCAACTTTGGTATTCATGACAACTCTCCAACATATACAACATTATTACGGGTCTTGGTCTCGTAATAGAAACACTTGGCCGCGGCATCATACTTGGCGTTGGGATTGTTGAGTACCCGCTTGAGGGCCTTGGCCATCTCTACTGGATCTTCCGTGTACTTGCCTAGGCAACCACACATGCAGCCCTTGAGACCAGAGTATGCCCGAGTTGGGGTGGGGGTATGTACTGTTGTAATCATCATGTTCTCCTTAGTATGCCCTATTATCTTTGATAATGGGATTCACGTCAACTAGTAACCTTACAACTCAGTCAATTACTTTATTGATTCGGCCTTGGCGAATACCTACTACTTCTATCTCTTGATCCCCCAGGAAGATTTCCCGCTGCAGGGGAGTATCCAAGGACACGGTATACTTAATGTCCCCTCCGTAAACGACCCGCGAGTCGGTTATGGTCCCAGTGACCACCTTTCCCAGGTATCGACCCTCGATCCGTTTACCCACACTAATTCGTTCTATAATTGCCATTTTTGTTTCTCCTCGATGGGTATTTATCAAGCGTAGCCCAGTTTCTTCATTGCATTGTAGTAATACGTTGTTGCACCAGCCTTGCTCATTCCCAATTGCTGTTCCAGCAGAGCAATCAAGTTCACCCGGGCGAGCTTGGAATTGCTGCGGAGGATTTCCACTGCGCGGTCGGCCTTAGTAGCACCTTTAGTGCTAACGCGGACTGTGCGAGTAGCAATTTTATTTACAACAGTGGTCTTTGACGTCTTGCCCGCAGGAATGTCCTCCGGGAAGCCAGGGTATGGAGTGCCTAGTTCGCGGCCCATATCCATCAACCAGAAGTTATAGTGCTTCAACTTACGGTCACAGTAGTCTGAGTACTCTTTGGTGAATGATGGTGATGTTGTCATAATGTAACTCCTGTTTTCGTTTGCTATGAGTCTATTATCTGGTCTATTGGGTTTTAGGTCAACAAGTACCTGACTAAACTGTAAGCATATAAAAACCCCGCGCGGGGTGTCCCGGGCGGGGTGAATATATTAGTGTCGTTCAATTACAAAGAGTTTTTCAGTTCAATTTTGGTGTCCCACTCTACGCAATTGGCCTCTTTGAGAACTATGGGATTGTTTGATCGTTGACTCTGCTCTACAATTTCAGGGTGTCGCAGCAATGCGTTGATATCCTCATAACATGCCATTTCACTTGGATACAATTCCAACTCGTTGGCCTTAGCTTCACATATACTCACAACTCCGTTGCTGAGCGCGCACCACAATACAATACCAGTCCACATATACTATCCTTTATATATTTTCTGTAGCATGGTTTCGAACTGCTCGACTTTTTCTAGTCGATTGGGCCACAGAATGTAATCCTTCTCAGGATTTTGCTTTAAATTGTTTAGTAGGGGTGTGATTGCATTGTACAGACCATCTAAACGCTCTTGAATGGTTTTGGCTGCAGTGGACTCTTGACTAACTTGTTCGTGAGCCTTCTGAACAACTTCAAGCTCTTCTTCATCAACAGCAGTAAAACCAAAATCAAATAAGTCGGCCATGATGCTAGGCGTGGATACCAACAGAATACACTGTCTTGCGACCCACACGAGTTGCCGTCAGCGCCTTGCCACGGTTACTACCGTCGGCCTTGTATGACACATGAACCCAACCAGAATCTGGAATACCGGGTGTGTAGAACTCCAAGATGACCTGATCAAAATCGGTGTTGTCCACAATCCAGTTTGCAAGGTCGCTGTTCGCAACCCCAGGTACCTCAATGTCGGCCGCCTCGCCATGGCAATGTTGTGATGTTGCGGAACCACCGACCGCTTCGTTCAACTCTGGACAACGGTAACCACTGTTAATTGTGGTAGGGCCAAAATGGTCACGTACCTTCTGCACGACATTTTCAAATAGAGCCTTTGCAGCTTCCAAATGCTCACCCTGTGGGACGTTGTCGATACCCTTGCGTTCAGCAGTCTGTGACTTGGTGAACTCAGCCATGCTAAAATTTTTACTTAGTTTCATGCGATGCATTCCTATCCTTATGTTAATGGCCTGCCCTGCAGGATTCGAACCTGCGACCCACGCCTTAGAAGGGCGTTGCTCTATCCAGCTGAGCTAAGGGCAGATTAAACCTGTTCTACAGTAACTCCACACTTAGCCAGAAAGTCAACTCCCGTCGTCTCTCTATATGTATCTCGGTAATAAACTTTTTCTACTCCAGCACCGTAAATTAACTTGGCGCAGTCAATACATGGAGCATGAGTAACAAACATAGTGCTGCCAAGACCAGATTCGATCGATCTTGCCAACTTAGAGATTGCATTAGCTTCCGCATGGATAACCTCGTCTTTTGTATGTGTCCGCCACCAACCATGGTCAGTACCGGTAAACCCAAGTCGTTTCATCTCGCCAGGCGATGGGATCTGTTCGTCGCTACCCACAAATTCGCTATACTCGCACGTATTATCCCAACCTGCCGGCGTGCCGTTGTATCCAATACTTATAATTCGGTTATCTTTGACAACAACTGATCCTACCTGCAATCGCTTTGCTGTAGACAACTGAGCGAACCGCTCAGCAGTGTCCATAAACGCATCAATCCATTTTTGTTTCATACTGCAAGCCATTCCATTGCGCCAATTAGATTTCCATTATCAGCGTACATCCCAAAATAACGATTGCCAAACTCAGGATGAGGGGATTCCCTAAAGAAAATGTCAACAGGGTGATCGCTAACCCGAAGGTCAGTGGTACAGATATACGTGATAGCAACGTTGTCTTTTTCTTCATAGTGCTTAATTACTTTCTCAGTATCTAAAATTGGATAGTGTTTGATGTTCATGTCTAATCCCACAATGCTCGGTAATACTTGCCAAAGAGTCGACAACCATTATTGACGCGTTCATTATCGTCAGCAATCCATACCTTATCGTCGTCGCGGAGAATACTAAAGGCATAGATCATTTCATCCAGTACCCAGTCCCATCGATCAGATGCTATAGAGATATATTCAGGGTTGCACAATTCCGCATCAAATAAATCCATTTGATCATATGAATAGTCATCAGACCTATCAATTGCTCGTAGATTTTCCGGCACATCTTCAACATCAATTTCAATAGGATATCCATGCTTCGTTGCTTTTAACTGTAATAACATTGGATGCACTATCTTGGCTAGTGTAGTATCCATAGACCACGTATCATACGGATCGATGCGGATTACTTCTTTGCGAGTGTTGGTCTTTTGCCACCATTGCATCAGTTTATACAACCAAGTCTCTGGTCGTTCATCTTTTTTAAAGATATCAGAGTCCGATGTATATGGTACCCATTTGCCATGAGCAATAAAATCACCCAAGGTCATAATGATATCATCATCCTTGTCTTTCCAGAAAAGGATCTTCTCAGCCAACTGATATGGACCAAACCAATTTTTATACGGACCTAATTCGATTTTCATAATAGTATTATAACACAAAGTTGAGCAAAAGTAAACACTCTTTTAATATTCCTCAGTCTCTATATCTATTAAAAGTTTGCTATAAAATAATAACAACTCTTTATTGCTCCACTGATTCCATGGTTTAATATCATAGTTAATTGGACTGTATGGCATTAACTTTAATATCGCATCAATTACTAAATTGCGCATGTCATGGTTGAAAGTTGTCCCGTCCTATGGTATGCCTAGTTGCGTCAGCTAACGTTGACTGCAATATCAGAATCTCTTTGGCTGCTTCGTCCAATAGATCAGCAATTCTATCAGTCTTGCCTTCTGCAACACTCTTACGGTGTGCAATTTGTCTACGAATCTCTGCACGTTTTTTCAGACGGAACACCAGACTCTGCTGTTCAATAGGTAAATTGCTTTCGTCAATCATTCTTCAACTCCGAACTCTTTGGAATATACGGGCAGTGGATTACACTGACAATATTGCCCAGTTCATCACGCTTGACCGCGGGGTCATAGTCTTTGATTTCGTAGTATGTTCCTCGGTCAATCAACTCTTTATTGTCGTTCATTCTTCAACTCCAAAATGTTTTATTGTCTTTCCCAAGTGTTGTCTGAAGTAAATTTAAAACTGCCTTTGAATTCCATTGTCCAGTGCGCAGGTTCTATAAGACTAAGAAACAACTTACCCGTCGGTCCCACATACAAATGGTACACCCTGCCCACAATAGGAATAAAATTGTACTCGGCGCCGTAAACCAGTTCGGTGTCTTGTACGCGGGACACTAGCTCATAATACGATGTTTTTATTTCATCGAATCTGGTTTCAAAATGATGGGCAGCATTTGAGGTACGTTCGTCCTTGTGCAATAACACATTCGGAACTGTAAACGCAGGTGCGCCAACGTTGGTAGGATATGGCAACGACATTGGGTTATCCACAAACTGATCTGGTCTCTTCTTCATCAGTATTAACCAGCGTCCGCGACTGCCAACGCCAGACTGACCAAATAAACTAACACGATAACTTCAAGCATATTCACTCCTAAACCAAATGGGGGTCTCTCGCTTCCATGTAGCAAACGCCGCCTTTTCCTTTATATAGTACTTGCGGTATGATTCAACGGAACTACCAGGCATTTTACAATAGTCTGGCATAGCGGGAGGGGGCTCTGTAAACACACCAGACGGAATGTTGTACGGCAACCTACGTAACGGCAAGATCAGCTTCTCACATGCATGACGTCTATTATACCTGAAAGTATACTCTGACATCAACTCACGCCAAAGGACATACAACCAATCGTAGTTCTTGCTTGACTGTCTTACCCAAACAGCTGAAGGATGGTTACCATGAGTACAGAGATAGAGCACGCTATCACGGTTATCAGGAAGAACGTACTTTCTTTGTCTGCGTCCCGTTTTACTGGTACCAACAACGACAGTACCATCAATAATGCGATGAGCAGTAGATAGAAGTTGTGCATATTCGACAATCATTTTGACAGTGTGCTTGTCGCAATGTTGCTCAGCACACCGTCGTGGGTCGGAATCAAGATAGAAGACGTTCACACATACCCCAGCAACTCATCCATAGTTTCAACGAACACATCACTCACAAAAGCTGTATCCTGGTCGCTGAATTTTTCAGCAAACAGTTGCTGAATGTCGCTGAACACAAGTGGAGTATTCTCCACCATATCAACTAAGAACTCGCGCATTGTGTCTTTTACAGTCATTATATTCTCCTTAAAAACTGCCGTAGTCTTTTTTATCACCGTTGTATTCGTTGTAGTCATACCCTGCATTGTACTCCTCAATCTCCGTTGCCGTCAACTGGTCTTTGTTGACTCGAGGACCAGAGTTACCGCCAACGCCGCCCTTATGGGGGTCGCGACCACGGTGATAGTAAGAGTCTGCCGTGCCTCGGTCAAATGCATTTCCGTGGGTCTGGACATAAGTCTTGCCGTCAAATTCCTGATAGTAAATTTCTGATAACATAGTGCTCTCCTTAGGGTGTCATTACAAAAGCAAAGTAGTAAACAAATGGTGAGGCTATAATAGCTGCTACCACAGACGCATCAAACAAGTCTTTCATCGTCATCTCCTTATACCAAGTCAAAAGCATATTCGTCTGTACCGCGCATTGGTGATACAATCACCCCGCACTTGTACTCATCAATCAACATCGTTTCGATCTTTGCAGCTTCACGAGCGCTGCAAGTAGCAAACAAAGTGCCTGAAAAGAACTGAGTCAGACCCTTGCGAGATAAGACTTCGTTGGCTCTAGATACAATCGCTGCTTCGTTAATCGTAATCATTTACTAACTCCTGTTTTCGTTTGCTATGAGTCTATTATCTGGTGTATTCGATATCAGGTCAACAGGTTAACCTTCAACTTTGTCCTGGTACTTACGTGGCACTATCTCCTTTTAGCAGGGCGGCTACCCGGGGGGACCGGGCAGGAGTTTGCCCCAGCGCGGCATGCGCCCCGGCCTCAAAAGCAGCTTTTAACCACTCATATCCCCGGGCAGGATTATGAGTGGTTTCATCGTAAAATCGCTCCGAGCGGAGTCCGTAGCTTTCAATCTGATTAAACCACTCTAGGAATTCTTGATCTACTTTCATCGTGTAAAGATCTCCGTGGGACTGGCTGCTAGCACTTGCTTAATTGTCTTCAGAGCTTCGTACTGAAGCGGCCGGACTTTCTTGGTAAACGTCTGACCCAAGTCTCGTTCGATATCCTTTAACGCTGCATATGCAATCTTCAAAGCATCGTTCTGTTCTATAACTTTCTTCACTCTTCATCTCCCATGTAATCATCAAATAATTTTGTGCGTTTGGCTACCACCACATCGCGGAACTCAGAACCAAAGCTGACTTGGTCGTACATAATGTCAACAAGCCCTTTACGAGCCAGTCCTTCCGTCGTTAGCAATATTGACAGGATACCCACATTGTCGTGAAGGTCATCAAAGTCCTCCAAGTCAACTCCCTCAGACTGAGCAAGTATCAATGTGAGCAGAACAATGTTGTCATACGCATCTATTATAGCATCAGGATCTAATTCATATGCATCGTGCTGCTCATTGATTATTTCAAGCAAGTCGTTTAGATCACCATTTGCAACATTCTGTAACCAGTTGCCCACCGTGTTGTAAGGATTCGATATCAATCCAGCTGCTGTTAAGCGGACAATAGGGAGATAGTCTACATCACCAGCTACCTTTTCCAGATTTGCAACATACCCACCATTCTCATCATATTCATCCATTTTTCTTATCCTTAAACTTAAAAAACATCCACGGGCGTGAGGTTCTCAACACGGCAATTCGAAAATTTAATTCTATAACCCGTTGTTGTATACGTTGTAACGTACGTTGTTGGATAAACCGTTGTTGCTGCTGTTGCAGATTCATGCTACTACCATTCGTGTCAAACCCACTGTGTCAATACCTACTAGGAGCATGTAGTTAGCAAGCATGCCAAATGACTTCCGAGAGTAAGCAGCCCAAGCGTAGAGAGAGCAACCCAAGATGAAAACAGGATACAACCAAATAAGAGGCGGGTTAGGGACTGTTGCTGCCATAACAAGGGAGCAACTGATGCTAAGAGTCCAAGCGAAAAGCTCAACACAAAAGCGAAAAGAGTTAGATTTAAAATCATTACGAATCCAATCTAGAGTCGGCTTAACAAAATTATTCATCATGGTCAAAATCTTCTTTGAACATCTCAAGTATAGCCTGAGGATCACTCGTACGCGTAACCTTAATATCGTATTCCTCAACCAGTATATTCCAAGCGTCAGACTCAAACGCCTTCACCTCAGCTTCCTCAGGGGTTGCAGCTTCAATTTCAATGTACCTCAACTCACGCAGACTAATTAGATATTTGTTCATAAGCCCCCCTCGGCCATCCAACGGTTTAACATACGTGACTCAAACCCACGAGCTGAGATCTCCCAAGGCAGTGAGAGATACGCTTGACTGTTCGAGTAGTCACGACCTTTGTATCTAGTATTATCCTGAGATAAAGCACCAGTCGTAAACTGCTCTGCATGCTTTAGTTCATGGAATAGTGTCGACACCAGCTCACTGTCCATTATCTGACCAAACAGCTCGATTCGAATCTGATGATTATTTCTGGTCTTGCCTTCATATTCACAATAACCATAGGCATTGTCTTCCAACTTACCCTTGCGAACCACAATCTCAATAATTGTATTCTTGGGAATATTGAGTCTAGGCGCAGCTCGATCTACCGCTCTCGTGAGTAGCGATCGGCGCTTAAGGTTCGATCCGGTTATGAAGTATATCATGCAATTCCTTTCGAGTGAAACTCAATTATACACGAGAACAAGATTCTGCACAAGTGGGCAGGAATAGTTACTTTGTTTCTCGGGCACATCTCTAATTATCCCCCAAAACAAAAAACCCGACAACTTGGTCGGGTTTATTATCATTTCCTGCTGTGTACTACTATTTCCACATTACTGGGTATTGGGAATTTAATTGCATCGTGCTTATGATGTAATCTCCATTTAATGTTAGGAAACTCTTCAAACATTTTTGGCCAAATAGATCTCCAATTATTACTTAACCGAACATTATTCATATTTCCTCGATCGGAATTTAAAATGGTATCTGAATAAGATCTCAAATTAAGATCAAACATTGAATCAAATCCATATAAATTAATCTCGTCTGGTTTAATTCGACTAGCTATGTAATGCGCACCCATATGACCACAATTAAAATCAGTGTAGTTCTCTGCATACTTTGGCAGCGTCAAATAGAAGGTCTTGATGTTCTGAGCATACTTCATATACCATCCAGGATGCATCTCCGAAAACTTCTTGGGCCGTGCGCCACAGATCCACTCCCCAGGAGGTAATACACTGCCTTCCTGGATTGCTTTACACATCTTAAAGTCTACGATAAACGTTGCGTACATATCCTCGATGTGGAACGGAGGAACGTTGCACGCGAACTTGAGACCCGGAGCTGGTTTATACAGCAGGGCGTTATCACCATTGCCGATTAGATGAGCGACTCTATTCATTTCATTAGCCTCATTATTTCATTATTTCCTTTTTGACCGGTGTGATGCATTACCAACTTGGTAGGATCATCATCACCATCCACTACCTGTATCCTCAACCAATTGTATTTGTTGGGCAGGTCGGTAATATGTATAAGTCTATTAATTCCCTCACGAATCATTGTATGAAGCACCTCTTGGTCTCCCACCTGTGGGTTGCGCTCTACCTCTTCTGTCCATTTTCTAAGGATAGTAGGAATACCTTCGCCAGCAACCACCCCTGAGTTATGCCACTTCTCTCCGCGGCGTTTTGACCAGGGTTTGTCTTCTACCATAGCCAATTTATTAGATTCGACCATATCAAAGATCCCGCTGATGTCTCCCAGAGTTTGGCAATCTGTATCAATCCAACACCAGCGATCGGTCATACCTGCCGCCAGTTGCATAGTGCGCGGCTTGGCAAACCATCCCTTGGCATAGATCGCCTCATTCGATAGCACAGGAATATTATTGTCTCGTAAAAACTGTAGGGTGTCACCAGTCATACCAAAGTCAGCCACTACCACAGGTGTGTCATTATATTTTTTGTAATGCTCTACAAAAAAGGGAAGCTGCCACTGAGTATTAAAATCACACCCAGTAACAAACATATTAGAGTATCTCATAGGTACTATTATAATTGTGTTTTGCTATACATCCAACCTTTGTTTGGATAGTTGTAAATTGATCCCTTGCCTCCACGGGCCACGGATAGTATTCTTGAAGGAACGGGAACCGCTTGAAGCTGAGGTATACATCAGTAGGCTCAGCTTGAGTTTCAGCGGTTTTAACGAGAGCAGCCGCACCTCGAGGATTCAAGCGATACGCATGGGCTCCTGGGAAGTACCTTTTGGATACTAGTGGACCCACACCAAATGTGGGGTGATTGAACCTGCCGTATGACGGCATGCCAAGATTAACAACCGCATCGTACCTCAAGTCATCGGGGATAGGGGTGGTGACATGCGCGTCGTGTTCAAAGATTGTGTATTCTTCGTTGTCCTCAATACACTTTCGCCACAATGTGTAATGGGAAAGGAATGCAGCAATACAGTTTGGGGTACGAGAGTATTGCTCGACAAATCGCACAGGGTTTATTTTATACTGTCGGCACAGCGCCTCTATGTTTAAGCGAGGAGTGATAGCCTCAAACTTTTCCACCTGGAGTCCGTGATAAGCAGCTGAGCTAATACATCTTTCAGCTGCCTCCACAGACTTTGGGTTGTGGAAAATTGTAATAACATAATTCTTCATAATGTAGTTGTAGATTGCGTTCCTTGAACTCTTGTATAGTATCTAGCTGAGCAATAAAGACCGTGGATTAGCTGTCTACACATAATGGCGTCGTTGGGCCACAAACCAAAGTTAGCCACAAGATCAATCATAGCTTGAGCGCCTGCTGGCTTAATCATGTATGCTGAGTTGCCAGGAAGACCCTGGGGAATCTTCATGTCATCAATTTCCGGCACAGGCACAAAGTTGCCGTGAGACTGACGTATCTTTGTGTGGTACAACGTCGCCTTCCTTGTGGCTCCTAAAGGACTGTTGATGCTAGCGATCAATGCACTTGAGTCATAAAACTCTTGTACAGTCTCGTCGGGAAGAGGTTCCATAAACTGAGCATCGTGCTCAAGGATCAACATTTGCTCATTACTATCGCGGCACTTCTTCCATAGCATATAATGACTGAGTGCGCATGCAATACGAGCGTTGCGGACGGTGGTTGGATAGGCGCTCTTGATTAGACCTGTACTAAAGTCTATTTGACGACCTGACCAAGGGTAGTTCCACTCCAATCCCTCCTCTTCCATAACGACGTCCACGTCGTTGGATGTAATGGCATCAAACCGATCGATTACATTAAACCTGTCTGGGTTGAGGCCATGAGGACTACTTTGTAACGTCTCAAAGGCTGCTTCTGATATAGTATTGCCTCTAATCACTATTGCAAATGTTTGCATCTCAATCTTTCTTTAATACGGTGTAGCCTACATTAGTTGTTCCGCGTTCAATAATTTTCCACTCGGGGTTTGCAGCACAGAAGTCTGTCAAACATTGGAACAGAGCGTCTGGTGCAGAGTCTTGGCAGATTGAGGTATCGTGAGCTACGATATACTTGCGCGCATAGCCAGCATGAATTTTAAGTTCTTTCTCCATGTGATATCGCTTGTGCAATGAATCAATCATTAGCATATCCACAACCTCTCCTGACATGGAGGCCAAGCTGCTTGAATCCACATCCTGGACAACAAGACGAATGTTATTCGCTTCACAAAATGGCTCCGCCAGAGCCTTTAGCTTCCACCGATATTTCTCGTGATTAATATCAATCAACTCCATATACTCAGGCAGATACTCACCCGATAGAATTGCAGCTGCAGACCCTCCTTGATGAGTACCAATCTCCTTATAGGATTTACACTCTTTCATTAACTTACGCATAGCGTCGTGCATAGCACAATAATCAGCTCCATGATGAGCTTCTTGTTGAGATCGTATCTCTCTGTAGAATTCTTCTACGGTTTCAACGTGATCTAATTTTGCTGTTAGCATTATACTGTTTCCCTTTACATACTTTTCAAAAGCTGTTCTATCAAATCCAAATCCGGCTGGGTTTTAATGTCCGTGTATATGGGGGTGTCAATTGTGGACGTGAGTTGATCCAGACCCACTGATTTATAATAGTCGGCAAACTTAATACCGTCTCCGTAGATCTTACCCATATCAGCATATGCAGCTGGAATGCCATATGCGTGTGCACATATAATCCCATGCAGACTTCCGGAGATAATCTTTCTACATTTAGTAATCTCACGAGCCACAGCAAGTGGGTTTCGATTCTCAGTATTAATTATCTTGGCGTCTTTATATCTGGATTGCAATCGGTTACCAGCCGACTTTCTCATACTAATGTAATTCGGCACAAACCCAATCTCATATTCTTTCTCACTTTCTTCACAGAACCTAGGAAGGAGTAGCGCGGCATCTCCGTATACATCTGGACACATCCCACCTTGTTTAATCACCGCTGCTCTCGTTAGAGGTCCGCGGACAAAGTGATAGTTAACTTTGGGATTGAGATTATCTGAGCTCCGATATACACCCGAACCGTATACATGGTCATGGGCTTTTGCTAGTCGAGCTATAGATCCAATAATAAAAGTGTCTGAGTTCCTTGTATGCTCGCTGTGCTTGAATTCCACTCCACAATACTTTAACAGGTCATTGGTTAGGATATCACCGAAGTTCTTATCTCTTCCCCAATACACCGTTCTCACCTATGTCTCCATTCGCTCACCGGTTTATTAACAATGTCATCAATCATGTCATTTGTCATAATGTTGCGAGGACGTGTCTGCAAATGCACAAACACCGTTTGGTCGACGCGGTTATCAACAACGTCCCGGGGTTCATTGTTTCCCGTATAGTATACCTGAGAGTTCCACTTAATGTCAAGCTCTGTGAACTTGGTCTCTCCAGAAAACACAACCGCGCCCAAATAATTTTGATCTAACTGATAAAACCTATCTAGATGAGTAACAGCTCCTCTATATTGTTCATAGCTCATCCAACGGCGGGCTTGTTGACGGGCTTCTTTTGTATACATTACAACACCTGAGTTGTATACCAATGGTCTGTTTTTGTGATCGACAGGAACATCTATGTCGAATCTTTTTTTGACAGATGCAGCCCAGATCTTATCATTTACTCCGTTGATCCGTGATGAAGACTTTTGTCGTAGATCTGGTTGCAATACCTCTTGAACCATCCCCACACCATCTACCGACACATCGAATATGTTATCCTGGGCGTTCTCTGTAGCAAAGATATCCATATCGAGAAACAGCACATTGTCGTATTCATCGAATGCTGGGTCCTGGATAGGTCTGAGACAGTTCATGAACTCAACATTCGATCCTACAATAAAGGGATTGTTAATGTCACATCGATAGTCAGCACCGACAAGGTCGGCATATGCTTTGATATTAACTGAACTAGCCATAGCATAGAAGGGCTGTACACCGTACCAGTATTGATAGATTAGATTACGCATTTGGTTACCAGGTCGTTGTAGATTTCAAGTTTGGTTGCCTTGGGACCTGTAAGAGTCCACTTGGGTCGAATGTGAATTATATTTCCTTCTGACGGCTTATCAAAACTATTCATGTCCCACTCTTCGCCGCCGCACTTACCAGAGAAGTATGTCTGGTCGGTAACAGTAAGTCCGGACTTCCATGCAAGGTAATGCATGATGCTTTCATCTTTTAACATTCGATCCAATTCATTTAGAGTAAACTGATCCGGAATAGCGCTGCGTAGCTGCTCCCGGGTTTGTTGATCAAACTTATAAACAGCCCCTCCCCAATATGGTGCATTACTGTTTGCTAGGTCAGGCCGACGAGCACTAATCTTCTCAACCAACTCCGATTGTATCCTTGTATGCCTTCCCATACCCGAAGCCTCAAAGATGTTTTCATCAGAGCGCGCAAACATGTCCGTATCTACCATAACTACCGTCTCATACTCATCAAATTGCTTATCAAGCATTATTAATTTTTGAGACTGAGCTGATATGTTGGAATTAAACACCTGACCCAGAATCAACCGGTGTGATGCACCAATGCGTTCTGCATACGAGCTAATATTAGCAACAGACATCTTGGACAGTTCATCCATCTGTCCTGCATAATGTTGAAGTATTATATCCAATTGTTGCTCCAAGGTTTGGTTGCCTCTACTACAGTTGAGTGCAACATTCTAATCTGACCAGGAGTATCAATATTGTTGAAGTCCATCAGGCCACTTTTACTATACGGCATTTCTTTAACATTTTGATATCCAAGCTCAACCAATGTATCAATTAATTCTTGCTTGTACCAAAGGTGCTTGTGTTCACCTTGTTGCCACAACAAGCCTTCTGCACATTGAAGCTGTGGCGATAGATGTTCTGTTCCCTTGGGTGCAAATTTATGCTTTTGAATATACACCCTATAGTAGTGTTCTACAAATGGGTCATCAGTCAAGTCTCGGTCGCTCTTTAGATAATCCACAAAATCCATCGATGGCCAAACAATGCGGATTACACCACTGGGTGTCATCACTCGAAACATTTCTTTCAAGAAGTTGATACCCTCATCTTTTTCAAGATGCTCAATAAAATGTTCGTTGTACACCCCACTGTATGTGTTATCAGCTACACCATCCATGGGAAGGTTTCTCATATCATAAACAATACAACCAGGTGCTGGTACGTCTCGCACACCTTCCCAATTCAATCCTCGAATTTTGTTGGGAGCTATTTCTAAATATTTCATACAACTAGCCTCATCAACTCTTCTATATTTTCCCCTTCATTAGGAATAATATCCTTATGAAAAAAGTGTACAAAATAAGCCTCTTTCATTTTGTCATGAGGAATTGCATTAAACAAACCATTCCATTTCCAACTAAGATGCTTGGCGTTCATTTTTTCTTCTTTAACCCAGGTATTCAAAAGCGTCTGATCGGTTGACCACTTCCACGCTCCAATGCCATCAATAAAGTCTTTATTCCTAGGACGCATCAAAAACTCTCTTGGCGACTCGCCATTTAGATACTTCTTGATGTGACTATTCATTAACATGAGACCCATATTAAAGAACTCTGCTCCATGCTCATTCCATTTCCAATCAACTGTGGTGATTGGTGAATACTGCATTTTCGAATACCCTGTAATCTTACCAAAGTATTTTTGTGTGAGGGGCATCTCCCTCTCTACAACTCCTGCAAAGTCGGTATCGGGATCCAACTCATCAAATACATTAGGGCTACCAGGTCGGATCCAAATGTCTCCATCTAAGATCAACACTTGATCGTATTGGTCAAGGTATGCAAAGGCATTCTCTTTCTCGTAGATCGGAAGGAATCCCCCATGTTTCCCATATGACTCCTTACTGCGGTTTGTCAGGAAAATGTCAGGTTTAATCATGAGGATGGGTGTGCGTTGAACAATATGATCAATACCATGCTCTTTACAATAGGCGGCTACCGACGCTGTACAATGATCATACAGTCTCTTTTGCTGGCCCACATATACCTGATAGATCAGTCGCTTCATCTTATAATCCCGTCACTGTCTCATACACATGTTTCCAATTCTTCATCAGAGGAAACTGCTTCTTGTGCATATTATATCCATGTTCCATCACCAGAGGCTGCAGACCGTGTTTAGCACCTTCAACGGCATTCTCAAACTTGTCTTCTACCCACCAGTAACCCGTATCCTTGTACTTAGCAAGTTCCTTATCCTTATCAGCTCCTGTATCTAAAAACACGAACTTTTCAAATACAGTATCGCCGAACAACTTCTTCAAGTTCATCGTACGTAGAGCGCTGGATGCGGTATCATCAGACAACGAAGTAATCACGTGGAATACATATCCACACTCTTCGTGTAGCTTTCGAACGTAGTGAATTGCATCTCGCAGAGGAGGAAGAAAGCCTATCGCAGCTGACTCGTTAAAGTAGCGGATTAGCTCTCTGGATAGCTTGGGAGTTATTTTATAGCGCTCACCGATTTGATAAGCAGTATACGCGCTAGTTGCTGGGCGGTATCCCTTCCGTAGCATCCACACATCGAATGCATACTCCCAGTTCAATAGGACTCCATCAACATCTGTCAATATCACATTACTCATAATTTCTCCATAATTAAATATTATAATATATTACACAGTGACAATCAACTAGGTCATATCAAGCTCTTTTGATTTTGCAAAATATACCTCAGCGTCTGCCACCAAATGCTGTCGATTGTGATGATTGCGCGCTTGGCGATTAGTTTTTTCAAACCTCGAATCCCGATCCCGAGATTCGTACTTGTCTTTCACACGTTTCTTATTACTGGGATCGAAACGACTAAACTTGGCCATATTTACCTCTACAATGCCTCTTGTCCATATGCTCTGGTATTCTCAACTTCTAAAGCAAAGTCATCATACCCCCCTACATGTCTCCCTGCCCACACAATCTGTGGAACCGAGGTGAGATCAGGAAAATTAGTTTTATACTCTTGAAGAGCCTGATCATTTGTTTCGATGTCAACATATTCATATTTCAGTCCATGGGTGGTCGCTAGGTCTTGCGCCATGGTACAATAAGGACACCAATCTTTGCCATAAATTTTAATCATTTGTAATTCCTAACATTTCTTTTGTCATAATATAGTCGCGAACTAAACCAGAGCGAACAATATCGTCCCAGCCATAGTTTACAACTGTGAAGCCCTTGAGCTGTTCAATAATCGATAAAAATTTAAAGATGCCTTCTTTCTCATCTTTAAATCGAAAATCCGATTGATAATAATCACCGCTAAAAATAATCTTGCTGTTCTTACCTACCCGAGTAATAACCGAGTCAAGCTCATGGAAGTTTAAATTCTGCATCTCATCAACAATGATAATAGCATTATTAAATGTGGATCCGCGGATATACGAGGTCGATTCGAATTGAAGTTGCTTAGCAGAAATCATCTTGTTGTATGACACGTTGTCACCAAACAACTCGGAGCACATAGATTTGTATAAGGAAATATATGCCTCTTGTTTCTCTTCAAGAGTACCAGGCAAGAATCCCACATCCCGAGTAGGAACCATAGACCTAATGAGCACAATTTTGTCTTGAGGGAATGAGGGATCAAGAACCTCTTCAAGTGCCAGGTACATGGCAATGAATGTTTTACCTGTACCAGCCGATCCGGCCAGGACAAGGTTATCTCCTTCATCCCATGCCTGGAAAGCAATTGCTTGATTCTGTGTGATTGGTTCAAATGTTCGTAGATCATCAATACGAACTGTCATTGAATTATTCTTAGAACGACTTGAATTTTCAGCCTGCTCCATTCTGTGTTTTTTTGATGTCATGTTTTAATTGTATTGGTGTAGCCTGAGCCACTTTTCATTCGATTAAGATGATCACTCCAGCCAGAGCCGGCTTTGCGTAATGATGTCTTTGAATCACTTACAAACCCCATAGGTACTGTGATTCCAGACTCCCACTCGGGATTGTTGTTTAAGAATTCTTCACGGGCAGAGATGGAAAGAAACATTTCCTTTTCTTCACGCGTCTCTTTGTTTATCATTAGATATGTTGGCATTGCAGTCACTAGTGGCTGGTTTCCCAGCCACTCTCCTAATTATTTTATTGCGTTGCGGTTTCTCGTTCAGCTACATATGAGCTCAAAAAAGCTCTCTTCTTTCTTAGTTTTAAAACTAAGTCCTGTTTACCTTTTTCGACAAGCCTTTCAATGTATTGATCTAATTCTGAAATGTCTTGTCTAAGTCTGTCTAGCTGGGATACGGGCATGCAATCTCCTTTATAAGTTAAGCATGTTGTTAACGGATAAGATTAGGAAAGGCCTCCTCTACAAGTTTTAGTGTTACTGTTTTAGCTGGAGCTTTTCTATTAATCATGCTAATAAGCAGCTCAGCATCCTTGGGGTGAATAGACTCTAATAGTCTGATGAATATTGATTCGCGTTTGAGAGGTTTGATGTTATCTCCCTTGCCACCCTTGACGAAGTACGTGAACTGTTTGTTCTGACCAAGGAGGTTGGACGGAGCAGTGCGCTCATCAGCTGGTTCGTAGGGAGGGGGAGAGCCCGCGGGCAGAAGCCACGACACTCGACTGTCGTACATACCCTGCAGAACATCTCTGAGAGCAATGGTATCGTTTTCACGAAGAATTTTAATTTTATCTTCTCGTTTAGTTGCCTTGCCTACTTTTTCAAATACTTCATAGACTAGCAAGGTGTTTTTATAAGCCATATTAAACAAAATCTCCAACGCACTCGACCAATTGTCGACATTTTTTAGAAATGAGATAGGGCAATACATCACCCTTCTTCCCAATAGGTTCCTCATGAAATTTATTTATAATTTCTTGTTTTAGACGATCGGGAGTTTCTGCCAAATCTATCAACTTTTTGTTGCGTAAGAAGTTGCGATATACACCTTCGCCCATTGAATTTGGATCGTCTATCATCTTATCTATAACAGGTTGACGAAGGGCAGTTTGACGAATCTTATCAACAAATGTATTGTCCGGAGATAGGACGTTGGGTACACCATCGGATGTATCACCCTTTAGGATTAGCTCCATCAGTTGTTTACGTGGGTTGTCTGTCTTAATGAACTTGCGTTGAACAGGAGAGTACTGAGCAATGTTAGGAAACTTTTGAAGCTGCACGAAGTCCTTGTCGCCAGAGATAATC
>Ga0209137_1000249_pt1 | contig 59097 bp, 41 predicted proteins | sample SaaInl5LU_22_DNA_FD_184642 | JGI IMG/M metagenome (GOLD analysis project Ga0209137, IMG submission 184642) | Marine microbial communities from expanding oxygen minimum zones in the Saanich Inlet - ESP_105LU_22_DNA (SPAdes) (version 2) | ecosystem: Environmental > Aquatic > Marine > Intertidal... | reverse complement strand
TTTAGCTTCTTTAATAAGTTTTACCTTAGTTTCAGCTAAATCTTTTTTGTCTTCGTGGAACTCTGCAATTTCGTTTGCAAGTGCATCAACGATGAAACTCTCGAGCATACTAAACTTGCTAGCAATTGCTTTTTGATCTTCATGCAATTCAGAAACTTCCTTTACTAATGACTCAGCCACAAAGCGTTTTAGTAGATCTGCATTTTCACGCATTGCTACTCCGTACTTTGCTTTTGCTTCAGCTAGCTGTTTGCGATCATCTGCAAACTCAGCAATTTCCTCTGCAAGGCGCTCTGAAATCATAGCATCAATAGCTTCAACCATAGTTGATTTATCATGCTCGTATTTCTTTGCAAATTCTTCACGTAACTCAGCAGTTGCCTGCATTTTGTTTTCCTGAATCTTTGCATTCCATGCGCCTTCGATATCTGCACGTACTTCTTCAGAAACTGCATCGTTTTCAAAAAGTGTTTTTAGTGCGTCCAACATATTATGTTCTCCTTTTATTGGAGTCTACTGATTATATTAATCAGAGATTCTTTTAGATATTTTTGTGCCTTTGGGTCTTGCCTTGTTGCCTGTGCTAATTCATATGCCTTCATTCCTCCACGAGCATTCATAAGATGCTCATAGATTGGTGTAGGATATGCTCCAGGGGCGCTAGGTTGTGCCACAACGTCCACTGTTATAATTTCAAAGTCGCTAACGTTGCCGCTACCGTCTTCACTAACATTACCAGATCCCCTTGATGAAACCCCTAGTTTCACACCACTTTCAAGCATGGTGCGAACTAGGTTTCCCATTGGAGTTGGTAGTATTTTTAATTTACCATAACCGTTTGGGCCATCCATCCAGCATTCGCTGATCATATGGCTTACGCGATCTAGGTTAATATTAAGTCCTTCTGGATGATCAACTTCTCCGAGTACACTGTATCCACCCTCGATTTGTTCGCTGAGAGTTTTGACAGCCCTGCCAATTTCATTTACAGGATACACACGCTGATTAGCGTTGCGTACTCCGCCTTGTATACAAATACCCTTCATGTACAAGTCTTTTCCTTCGTTAGCAGACTCAACGACAATTTTCGCTTGGTCGAAACTTAGGTGTTCTCGTAAGTTTAACATTCAGATTTCCTTACTCTTATTTGCCGATAGTAGATTTTTTATTATCAGCAGTTTCGCCTGCGCCTTTTTTCTCAGCACCATGGCCTTTAGCATTTGGTGTATTTGATTTTGCTGCTTTGCCGCCTGGAACATTTACGTTGCCAGTTGACATATCTTTAGCTGAATCAGCTTTGCCGCCTTTTTCATCTGCACCTTGTGCTAAGTTTGCAGCAGTTCCGTCACCTATGTGGTTTGGAGTAGCTGTTGCACTTTTAGTATTTGCACCGTTGTCGCCCATTGTTGCATTTACTTTTTCTACGTATTCACGCATTGTTTCGCCTGCTGACTTTTTAGTTTCTTCAACTTCTTCGTCTGCTGTTTCTTCAACTTCTTCGTCTGCTGTTTCAAAAGCCATTGCTTCTTCTTCAGCTTCTTCGCCATCGTCGTCTGCATCCATGTCCATGTCGTCTGCATCGTCGTTAGCTTCTTCGCCATCGTCGTTGTCACCCATCATAGCTTCAAATTCTGCTTTTAATTCTTCTAGAGCGTCTTCTAGGTCTTCAACACGATCTTCAACATCGCCTTCACCTTCTTCGTCGCCCATATCCATAGCTGGTGCTTCGTCGCCGCCGTCTACTTCCATGTCGCTCATCATAGCGTCCATTGGATCTGCTTCAACTTCAAACTCGTCTAAGTTAAAGTCTTCGTCTAGCTCATCATCTGACTCATCAACTTCTTCGTCATCAGTTTCGTCTAGCTCATCATCTGACTCATCAACTTCTTCATCAGTTGCTTCGTCAACTTCGTCGTCCTCTAGTTCTGCTTCTAATAAACCTTCGTAAATGTCACGTGATTTCTCTACTACAATCTCGTGGAATAGTTCTTCAGCGCCTGCCTTGTCTTCGTTGACAAGTTTTTCAAGCATCTGTTCAAATTTGTTTAAATCTGCCATTATTTTTTCTCCTAATAAATGTTGTACCTATGGTAAGGCTGTCAAGTGTATTTACTATTTATTAAGAATATGGGATGATAATAGGCTCAAAACGAGCCATTTAGAATTAATGTTAGGAAATATTGAACATTTTTTTAAAATCTTCAATATAAATGTCTTTTACGTTACTAAATCTATTTAGTTCTTCTGGACAATAATTATCTGGCGATATAACTCTATAATACATAATTTTAGGATGTTCTTTAATTACACTTGCTGTTTGCCTTAACCAGTTTCCAAAAAATGTAGCGCCGTCTGTTGATTTTTTGTAATTTACTGTGTCAGCATATATATTATTAAGTCGGTTTCCAGAATCTAATCCTTTATAGTCAAATCCTAATATAAATATTTTTTCGTAATTATGTTGACTAGCTAACCATAATGCTGTTGGTCCACTACTCCAACCTTTGCTTGGCTGAAAGTAATTTAAATTTGACATTTTTTGGTAAGTCTTATTAGGATTTGTCCAAACTATATTTTTGTGTTGATAACCAGATTTATTTATTTCTAAAACCATTTTAACATCAACAGCAATTAAGTAATCTGGTGAGAATGATCTATAAAGTGCATTACACCCATATGTTTTACCATACAACGATATTTGATTAACATCAATGGTACTTCTGCTTGTACCATTACCTAATACAAATGCTGTGTTAGTAGTTGTAGGATTATTAATTTTTTTAGGAGATATAACGTCGATCTTGATTTCTTCTTTAAGTTTTTCAAGGCGGCGTTGATCTCTTATTTTATGCCATTCTTCTTTTGTATATTGAGTTTTATCTATTTTTGCCATTATACCCCGGCAGCGGCTGCTTGTGCTGCTATTCCATACATCTGTCTAACAAAGTCTAACTCGGTAGCCTTCTCAGTTGTATGTAGCTCACTAGCTTTCCTTGCGCGGTTAATTTGGCGTAGAGTAAGACGTGTTTTGCGACTGTCTTTCATCTTAACAACACTATCGTCATACTGAGGATCATATCGATCATCTTCAGTAGACTCAATTGTTTCTTTATCAAAATAAAATAGTTCTCGTAATATCATATTGTATTTATATCGTTTGTGCTGTAGATGCTGCAGGAGCAGCTCCGCCAGGTTCTGCAGTTGTTACTGTTTCTGGTGGAGCTGTATCACCACCTATTTCAGGTTCGCTGTCATCGGGTAAAATATCTTCGGCGCCATCAATGTCTGCACTGATGCCTGCACTACTAATACCAGCGCTGCGCATTTCTGCACTTGCGTCTTCGCCGCCATTATTAAGTTCTTCGTCATTTTCCTCTTTCCACAAACGTTCGTTTTCTGCAATTTCTTCTTCGCTCATGCCTAAGAAACGTTTCATTGCAAAGCGATTAGAAATATAAGGAATAGCACTCATCTGTGTATATGTCGGAACACGAGCATTATCAAGTTCTGCTTGTCGATAACTTGCAAAGTTTTGTGGTGTTTCAAATTCTAAATCAAACATTGCTGTATCAATGTTTACACCTTTTTCTAACAAGTAACGTTTAAACTCTTGATTAAAATCTTCTACAATTAAACCTTGTAAACGTTCACAGTACGTATTAAATCTTAGTTCTTGTATGTAAGCAGTACCGACTCTTCCATCTTGGAATGAACTTGCTCCATCATCAGCACCCGTAGGCAAATAGCTGGAAGGTATTCGTAAACCGCGTACGAGCTTATTAGTAAAATATCTAAGGTCATCAATTTCTCCAAGGTTAGTACCGCCTGGTAATGTTTCAACTTTTGATCCACGTCCTTCAGCAGTTTGTGGAAAGAAGTAATCTTCGTTGATTGACAAGGGATTGTATGAACTGTCTATGACATTAGTTCCGCCTCCTGTTGACGATGGGATACGTCTTTGATGTATTTCCGTTTTAACACGCTCAACAAATTGCATCGCAAGGTGTGATGGCATGTTACCCACATCAACGTAGAATACTCTGCGCTCTGGAGCACGTTGTACACGATAAATGATAATAGCATCTTCGAGTAATTCTTTTTGTTTGAATACCTTAAATATTGTTTCTAGTAAACTATTACCAAACGGATAGTTATTATCTAAACCTTCACTTAGACTTAAATGAACTACATGATCTGCATCAATTGCAACTTCTCCGTCTTGAACGTTAAATCGCGAACCACTTTGGCCAGCAACGCCGCCGGTCATTCCGCGAGCGCCGCCAGTTTGATAATTTGCTCCAGGCGTGCCCATGTTACCGTTAGTAATATGCGGAGTAGTAGCAACCATTTCAGTAAAGTTAAAGTTTATATCTTTGATGATATATTGCTCTGGTATTTTGCCTTCGCTTTCATTAACAATAATACGTGTTAGCTTTGCAGGATCAACATGAAACAATTTTTTTGTTTCCGGGTCTCTTAAAAATATTGCATCGCCGAATTTAAATATATTACGGAATGTTCTAAACATTCTTGTTTCAAAATTATTTATTTTACACCATTGTTTTAAATATTGGCCTAAAATATTAATTTCATTATTTGTTGCACTTTTATTAAATGCAAATTTAAAGTTGGTTCCGTTTTGTTTATTCTTTTGTGTGCAAAATTCAGCAAGAATATCAAGAGCAGCATTTACTTCACTGTCTTGGTCCATTGTGTTATATTGTCCGTAGCGTTCAACTCTGTTTGGCGAACCTACATACACATCAGGCAAGTAACTTGAATAGTTAGAACGTGCAGGTCCTGGACGACCGGCAGATGCCGAACCGCTTATTGGACTATAACTTCCATTTGGGTTGTCGCCTGTTTGTACAGGTGTAAAATGTTTTTTCCAGCTCATGCTCTACCTAGTCCTGTCATTAAGTTTCCTGCGCCCCTAGAACTTTTTAATTGTTTTTCGCCTACACGCATTTGTGTAGTATTTACCCCAAGTAAACGTGTTAAAAGCTCGTTAGTGGTTTGAGTATGTTGTATTAATGCGCTAATATCGTCACTCTTCAAATTTGTCATTGCTGTCTTCATAGATTCAAGCTTTTTAGATTCTTGACCACTAACAGCAGCTGCTGCTTTTGCTGCTTTCGTTATTGGTGCGCCGAATTGTTCCATTTCTTGCTTTAATTGTTTAGCTATGTCTGGCATTCTGTTTAGGGCCGTTTTCATGTTTGGTATAATTGCACCATCCATTCCAGGCACAAAAGTTTCTTCGCCATATTCTCCTACTCGATATGGGCTGTTAGCTGTTACACTTCCACCAAGTGCTTTACCAGGCGGGTCATTAAACATATTACGAATATCTTCTTTAGTTTGAGAAGACATAACACCAGCAATGTCATCAAAATTATCTATGTTTGTCCGTAATGCACCGTTAGCAAAGGAAGATTCTTTAAATACTTCTCTAAATGGATTTAATGATATTTTTTCATCATCAACTGTTCCAGGTAACACACCCAGTGCCTTTTCTGCTGTTGCTGCAATTACCCCCGAACTTTTAACTAACCCTCGATATGCTGCTGCTACAGCGTCTTGTAATTTTGTATTAGCACTTAAATTTCTTCCTATTTCTTGATTAACACTAGCAGCAGTATTTGCTAATCCTATAGTTGCAAGATTAATTTCTCTTGAAACAGCTTGTTCATTATCTCCGCCACCTGTTTGAGCGTTAACACGATCAGCAATAGATTGGCGCAATGCTGTTTCAGCTTCTGCCATTGTAACATCGCCGTATCCACCTGTATATTCTTGACCAGATGCTTCTGCACGTTCTTTGGCCATTTCTGCTTGAACTGCTTCAATAGCTTGTAAAGAAGGATTAAACTCTGACAGCATGTCAGCAGCCGTTGCACCACGTTCATTAATTTGACCAAGTCTAGCAGCAGCTAATACCTGAGAACTTTTCATTTCTGTTGCGTATGTTGCTCGTGCTCGTGCTTCTAATGCGCTTATCCTTGCAGTCTTTTCAGCTGTTGTTAAATTTGATTTTCTTACAGCATCCATTTCTTTAATAATTGCAGCAGTCTGAGGTGCAATTGTTTCAAAGTTCTGCGTAAGTTTTGACAACGGTGCTCTAGCTTGGTTCATATCTTGCGCATATGCTTGCGCAGTAGGACCTAGTTCACCTAACGCCGTAAATACTTGATTAAATGTCTGAGAAGCATCTTTGATACCTTGTGCTTCTAGTGCTCTATTTGCAGCAATGTTTTTACCATCTCTATTAGCATCAATTAGCTCTTCGCGCTGCTGTTTAGCACTTTTGCCAGTTATTTCAGCTATCTCTGCCATATTTGCAGCCATTGATAGCGTAGCTTGAGCAACTTCATTGTCACTCATTCCAGTTAGTCGCTGTTGTCTTGATAACAATGTTGCGTTATCTAATAATGCTTCGTTAGATTCTCGTATATTATACCCTAAATTGAGCATGCCTTCAATAACTTGACCATCTTCAAACATTGCTCTAGACAATTCTGAAAAACGCTTTGCTCCCTGATTAACACCTGCGCCAAGACCGGCTAAATCTTTTGCATTTGTGCCAACAACATCTGCAAATTCGCCAACTTGCATACGTGTATTTGATGCTGCAGCTGCAAGTGCTCCTAAGTCACCATTAAAGCCTGCTCCAACTTTAGAAAGATTTTGAAATGTATTGTTAAGGCCTTCTATATATCCAGCACTGTTTTCTATAATACCAGAGAATAATTTTATACCAAGGGCTCCGCCGCCCATTGCTTTAGCAAAACTAGTTACATCTCCGCCAGCTGCTGCAATAAATCCAGTAAGACTTGTATAAGCTTCGCCAACTTCTTTAGTATTAAAATTTGTATTTCTACTGTTGCCGGGTGTAGTATTATTACGAGGAGCGTTGTTACCAACAGATTTTAGGGCATCAACTAACTGATTAATACTTGTTTGCGATAAAACTACTTCGTCTGCCATTTTAATTCCAATTTAAAAACTACCTATATTATTAATCATAAATATAGTATATAAGTATATTTAGCGGAAAGATAATATGAGCAGTTTTCTACAACAATATCAACGACAGCCTAAGTTGTTTATAGATTTACCTAGCAAGGGAAAATATTATAACTCAACAATTATAGAAGATGAACAGTATGTTCAAGTTCCTGTATTCGGTATGAATGCAATGGACGAAATTATGTTTAAAACTCCAGATGCACTATTTACTGGCGAGTCAACAGCACAAGTTATAAAAAGTTGTATTCCTTCAATATTAGATCCATGGAATCTTGTTGGGTTTGATATCGACTACGTACTAATTGCAATTCGTATTGCTACTTACGGAGACGAAATGCCAATTACTACTAAATGCAGTAAATGCGATACAGAAACACAAAGTTCGCTAAGTCTTACTCGAATGATACAAAAATACGAAACGTTTGAAACAGCTCATAGTTTTGAAGTTAACGACTTGAAATTTAATTTAAAACCGTTAACTTATAGACAAATGACAAACTTTAGTATAGAAAATTATTCGTTTGAAAGACAGTTAATCGAAATAGGAAGAAATAACGATATGACTGACGAAGAAAAAAATAAAAATAGTAAAAATTCTTATTCGCAAATAAACAATCTAAATCTTAGAGTTGCTATATCATATATTGAATCTGTTAAAAATGAAATCAGTGAAGAAACTAACATAGACGAAATATCAAACTTCGTTGCTCAAAATGATAGTGTGTTCTATAACAAACTTAAAGATAATATATACGAGTTGAGCAACCGGTGGCGCACTCCTACTATTGATGTATCATGCTCAGACGAAGAGTGCAATCACGATTATAGATCAAATGTTGAATTGGACTATTCAAATTTTTTCGGACTCAGATTCTTACACTCCCGGAATCTGATCTATTAGAATTAGTTGATCAATACGAACTACAAATAAAACAAATTAAAGACGATAGGTATCGTATTGGATGGTATATGCGTGGATCAATAAATTATATTGACTTAATGTATCACATAAGCCATGATGATCTTGAAATTTTTAATAGAATTATTAAAGACAATATTGAAACTACTGAAAAAACTAGATTGCCGTTATTATAAATTTAATCTGTTTTAGCAGCTAGTTTTTTCTTACCATCTCTAAATGCTTTTATTAATTTAGGATCAGATTTGATAAAATCTTTAATTGCTTCATCTGCTACAGCTGAGTCAACTTTAAAATCTCCTAGAGAATTTGATTCTTCAATAGATTCGTCATCTCTAACAAACTGTCCAAGAGTGCCATTACTAAACATATCTAATTTTGCTCCTAGTTGATCTTGAAAGCCATCTACGCCTAATGCTAATGTTATTACATATGGCGGATCTAAAAATTCACTACCAATCCATTTAGATATAGAATTAGTTACTCCGGTTTTTCTTAGAATTTCGTATACTAACGTAGAGCCGCCCCAAACAAGTGCACCACCTGCAATAAGACTAGCAATCCAGCCAAGGCCGCCTGTGCCTAACCCAAAAAATCCAATTATTGGTATTGCTGCAAGACCCAAAGTCAGTACAAGACCTACTATACCTTCAATAAAGAGCTCAGTAGATCGTCTTACTGATTCTACATATGCAGCCTGTACCTTAGGTGGTAGCACAGCACTTTTATCTCCAGCTTCAGCTTTTTGAAAATTTGCTACTCCAGCAGAATCGTTTGCATTTAAACTTGTGCCCCATTCTCTAACAGCTCGTAAGTATGCGTCTAATGTTTCTTCAAGTACCATAGCATTAAAAATAGCTTGTATTTTTGTTAGTGCAGTGCCTTTAAGAAGTCCTCCAAAACTTTGAAATGCTTTACTTTTAAAGGATTTTGCAGCACCTTCTTTAGCTTTAGAAAGCCAGTCATCATTTATTTTTTTACTACTATTAGGTTTGTTGTTGTCAAAAGATCCAGGCTCAACTTTAAGTTTAAGCTCAGCATCAGCAGCAGCAATGTTTGCTCGAGTATAGGTAACACCGCCGCGAGTAATACTACCAGATCTAGAAAGTTTACGTTGCTCTCCCCTAGTTAGTTGACTAGAGTTAGGAGTTCCAGGCCGAGCACCAGCAGAGAATGAATTTTGAGAAGGAGTATTAGCTCTATTGTTAGCACCTGTATCCGCTGCTGGTCGGGCCCTGACTCTATCTCGTTCAGCCTCAGCTTCGCCAGCCGTTGCAAATCCAATATCACCTACAACAGCATTTTTAACAGTATCAAATACTCTCCACATACCGTCAATTTGCTTTACGTCTAATGTTTCAGATAATATGTGATGTACTTTCATTCGTGACTAATCCTTAATTATATTAAAGTTATTTATCTAAGATACTTAGTGTATGAACAAGTTCATACAAGTTTTCGCTAACGCTCAAACTATAACACTTCGTTTTATTTAAATAATGTAAATGAATTATAATTGCATTATTACGAATGTAATAATGTTTAAGTTTCATGTAGATTGTTTTAGTCAGACGGAACCTGTTTAAGGGTTCCGTCTAATCTGAGCTTCATGTGAGTCTGTCACAGCCGAGACATTGGAAAGAGGTAATTTTTTATACACAAGTTCAATGGGCTCTGACCTTTCCCATCCTCCGTCGACATTATGTACAATATAATATACATTAAACTAGTTAATGTACAATATAGTATACAATATTCCCTCGCTTCGTTCCTGTTGCTAAAGGGTTTTTATGAACTATGTTGTGTTTTTCGACTGCCAACATGCAATCTATATCAACCAGTGAGCCCAATTTGTTTGGTGGCTTCCTCCCTCTGGGGAGTCGATCAATATGTACGTGTGCTTCTATACGAGAGCTTTTTCCACAGCGGTATTTCTAAACTGGCCCGCTAACCTTAGGTGTTGGAATGATTTGCCTGTAGATGTTCTTTAAGAATTTTTGATCCGCCAACTCTAACATTTATGATACCGTTGTAGTATTCATCTGTTTCGAGTACTCTGCGTTCAAACTGCTCTCGTGCCTCTAAGTAACTTGCTATGCCTCTGCTAGGACAAATGTGAATAATTTCTCTTATGAAATTTTCTTCGCCTAACTCTAAAACGTCTGCATTAAGTCTATCATTGGAACCGTAATAAGTTTGCCAGTCACTTTCTTTAGTGCTACGTCTTTTGTTTTTCTTGCCTTTGAGTGGTTTCTTTGTTACTTTAAATTTTGCTAGTTTTTTGCCTACGTACATCATGCCATTGACTTTGTTTGTTATTAGGTATACAAATGCTTCACAACCTTCCGGTAGTTGGTCTATTGTTTTGCCTTGATAAGTCCATTGCATAACATACTTATTGTGCCTATTGCTTTTCTGCTGCCTTCTTGGCTGCATATGTAGCATGTATTTCTTCTTGCCTTAGTTTTGCTAATTTTCTAATTTCTCGTAACCATTTTCTACTTGATAAATGTGTACGATGAGACAAACGAGATTCAAAATTTTCGTTCGCCTTAAAGTATTCTAAGTACGCTTTGGTTAATTGATCGTGAATGTCATCTTCTATCATTATTCTATAATATCAATATCGTTTTCGTAACTTGTAAAGCCGTTTTCTTTTACTACTTTCATTACATAATTAACTCTTCCAACTAGTTCGTCCTTGTGAGAGATAAGATAAACATTTTTGTCACCTTCTCTACCCATCTTCTTAAGAACACCTAATGCACTTTCAACACCTGCTGTGTCCATACCGCTATCGATAAGTTCGTCAATAAACATTAAGTTAATCTTTTGATATAGGCTTTCCCAAACGTCACGGAATGCAAAGCTCATTCCTAAAATAAGTCTGTTACGTTCTCCGCGTGACAAGTTATCAAAGTCTAAATCTTGTCCTAGCTGCTGAATTTCAACAGCAAGATCGTTTTGGAATACAACTTGATGCGGCAATCCTAGTTTGTCAAGATAGTAAGACAATCTATTGTTAAGATACATCAAGTTTTGATCGATAATCTTCTTACGGATAAAACTATCTTTGTTTGTTAGCAACTTGAGCAAGAAGTCTTGGTGTTCTTTATAATCAGTAAGTGTATTAACTGACGACCAATCAATATCTTGCATTGCTGCATCGTTTAATTCGTCAATTTGTGATTGATACGGATCAGTGTCTTCTTGTTTATTTGCTAACGCTTGTTTTAAGCTATCAACATTTTGTCTATGGTCATATGCTTCTTTAGCAGTGTCATAAAACGTTGTAGGCTTACCGTTGATGTCGCCGATTTCGCCAAGCCCTTTTATAACATCATTTACTTTAACAGTAATTTCTGATTGATATGCAATAGCATCAGCTAGTTCTTTACTTTTACGTAAAGAAATTTCTGCTTTTTTGTCTGCATGTAGTTCTTGACCACATGTGTAACAAGTAGCATCATCGAGATCTGTAATGTCTTTATTTGCCTTTTTAACACTATTATCTGCACGTACTAGTGCTGGTTCTAATGTGCTTAATTCTTTTTTAAGAGCCAAAATAGCATTGTTATGCTGTGTCCAGTTTGAAAGTTGATCGTGCGCAGTTAGTTCTGCATCGATGTCTACCTTTTCTAATTCAGTAATGCCAGTTTGTAATTTAACACAGTCTTGATCTTTCTTAGAAAGCCATGCACGTTGTGTACGGCCTAAGCTATCAATAGTTGTTTGAATCTTTTCATTTGCACTCTGGATAGCATTAATTTTTAATGTTTCTTCAGTGATAGCATCTTTAGTTTGCTTAGTTTGTTCTTTAAGAGCATCTGCTTTTTCACTTAGGATAGTAATACCAAGCAACTGTTCGATAATAGCACGTTGATCATTCTGCCTCATTGACAAAAACGGCTCAGTATAAGTGTTTAGTGCAACAATATGCTTAAACATGTCGTGACTCATGTCTAACAAGTTGTTAATAAACTCTTGCGTCTTACGACTGTCACCTTGTGACTCGTCTGTCATTTCTTGTTCTTGATCATCAACAAAAAACTTTAATAGATTAGGACCACGACCGCGCTCGACACGATAATCAACACCGTTCTTTTCAAAGTGGAGTGTAACTAACATGCCTTTACTATTAGTTTTATTAATTAAATTGTTAGCTCTGATATTTGTAAGTGCTTTGCCATATAATGCGTATGATAACGCATTAATGATAGTAGTTTTACCAGTGCCGTTGCGTGATCCGCTATCGTCGCCACCTTGATCTAGGTTTTCACCTAGTACAAGTGTTAGTTGTTCTCGGTTAAAGTTCACTGCTTGGGTTTGATTGCCCACACTCATGAAGTTACGTACTGTTAGATCTTTAATTTTTATCATAGTTCGTTATAAATGTCCAATAGCATCTTCTTATTGAAGTTGTCTGAGTCGATTGCGGCAATTTCGCCAGCAACAATTTGATCAACACTTTCAAATTGTGCAATGTTTAGTTCTGTACTAATTTCTTCTAACTGTTTTTGTGGAATTAAACTAATTTCACGACAATTATAGTTATTAATGAAAGTTTCTTTAATAAAACTAGCTTCTTCATAACTAATTGGCAAGTCTAAGTTAACCCGTAGGTACATATTAGGTTTAATAAACGTATCAGCTTCGTCGATTAGTCGACTTAGCTTAATTGTACGATACTTAGGACATTGCGGCCAATCAATATACTCTGGAGCCTTGTCATTTTCTCGATCAAGTATCATCATACCACGTTCGTCATCCCACGCATCAGCATAGTTATGTGGAAATGCGTTACCTAAGTAGTGTACAACACCCTGTTGTTGACGTTTATGGAAGTGACCACTAAACACATACGACTGATTAGCAAAGTCTTCTGCTCTAAGCTCTCCGTGATCGGGCATTTGTACCATAGCGTTCATGTAGAAGCTAGGAAGTTCAAAGTGTCCGAATACATACTTACTTTTCAGCTTGCGTAGCTTCTTCCATTCGTCACCTACAAGCCAAGGAACAATAGTAACGTCTTCAATTGTGGTAATTTCATCAATAAACGTAATACCCGGAATGTGTTTAGCAAACGCTGTACTATTAACGTCACGTTTGTCTTTGTAGTACAAGTCATGATTGCCATCAAAGAAGAAAAACTGCTCAAAAGCAGCACCTAGCTTCTCCATACATCGAACAGTGGCGTCCATAGTAGTTAAATTTAAACTATTTCTATTATGATGCCAATCTCCACAGAAAATACCAGTTTCGCAACCGGCATCTTGTGCTTGTTTGATGTACCAATCAATAAAATCTTCACAATCTTGATTGTGTACCTTACTATTGCCTTTTAATCCAAAGTGTATGTCTGTAAATACCGCAGCTTTTTTAAACAAAGTTAAGTTCCTATTTGATATTGACTATAATTTTAACATATTATATGTTAAAGAGCAAGTAATTATTTTTTAGTTTGAAAATCTTTTTCGCGTTTCTGTTGTGCTTCCCATTCACCTGCATTTTGTCTAGTATAGCTAGGATTCATGTCATTCATTTCGAGAATATCATCACGAATGTTTTGCGCACGTTTTTCAATGTTGATAACACGAACAAAACTGTTAGTTACGGCAGCAGTGTAGTATGCAAACGGATTATCTGACTTAGATTCGTCAAATTGTAGTCCAATTTGTGCTAATTGTAGAATAGCTTGTCCGCGCATTTCGTCATTGTATGTGTAACCACGTACATTGCCTCGAGTAGCATAGCGATCACATAGTTTCATCCACATAAGAGCAAGTTTATTTGTGGCCTTACCGCCGCCTAGATTAAAATGTCCGTTTTCCATTCCGCCTGACCAATGGCTCTTGCCTACACATACTAAATTATCTTCCTCATCAAATCTAAAATGTTGAAACGGCGGAAAGTTAAGTTTTACTTTGTGATCAGCAACTGTCTTTGGTGTCTTTTTACGTCCGGGCTCGTCTGGAACATGATCAAATGTCATAATACGAAACACTAGATCAGTTTTTTCAATTTTTCTATAATCAATTTCGCATTCAGCAAGTTTAATTTTCTCACCTGCTAGCTTACGAGATTCAAAATCTAAGTGTTGTAATCGTTTGGCGTGTGCTCTTTTAGCTTCTGCAACTGTTCTAATATTGATCTTATCAACACTAGGCAAAATAAGATCAAATTGATGATCAGTATCTGCTACAAAGCTACAGAATGTACTCTTTGATTTATGTATTTCTTTAAGTATATCTTTATTGTTAAGATAATTAATTTTTCTAGCCATTTGAGTCTCCGGTTAACTTAGTACTATTATAATATACATACATTAAAAAGTCAACTAAATAATGTATATAGGAGACTAATAATATGCCAAACTTTAACCCAGGTGGGTCAATTGGGACATCATTTACCCAAGCAGCAAAATCGCAAGCCCGTAATGGTGTTTCTCCACAGTCGGCAGTAAGTAATTTGTTAGGTAGTGCTGCACAATTTGGTCAAGGACTTGTAGGACAGATTGGAAATTCTATAAAAGGTGTTGCTGAGGATATATTCACAGCTAGTAACTTTATGAGTTTGTTAAGAGGTGGAGGTCTTCCTAAGTTTGGAATGCCAGGAAGTGTTGGATTTAGTGATGTTAGTTGGACAGGAACTGATAATGATGATTGGCGTGTTAGACTTTCCATGCCGCAGGGACTAGGGTTAGAACCTAATCTTCTTGAAGCACTAGAAGAAACAAGTGGAATGATTTTTCCATATACTCCTAGTATTATTATGTCACACAGTGCAACCTATTCGCAAGTTAAACCTACACACAGTAACTACCCATTTCCAGTTTATCAAAATAGTCAACCTGATAATATTCAAATTACTGGACCTTTTATTATTGAAAATGAAGCCGAAGGTTTATATTGGATAGCAATGATTCATTACTTACGAAGTATTACAAAAATGTCTTATGGTAATTCAAGTAATCAAGGAGCGCCGCCCCCGGTTGTACAACTTAACGGATATGGCAGTTTTGTTTTTAAAAATGTTCCTGTGGTAGTACAGCAATTTACATGTGAACTGCCTGAAGATGTAGATTACATTTATATTTCTGCATTAGACACTTGGGCTCCTACTAGATGCAACGTATCAGTGGTATTAATGCCAACATACAGCAGACGTTCAGTACAACAATTTAGTTTAGACAAGTTTGTTAGCGGCGGTTATGCTAAAGGTAGCGGACAAGGATTTATTTAATGGCAAATTATACTGGAACTAGCCCATGGTTTAACACTAATACACAAGAAGATCAGTATCTTGATATTTTAAGTATACGACCTATACCTGCTGAATCAGATGACGTTTTAATTACAGTGCAACCTCAGTACACGCACCGACCTGATTTATTATCGTTTGACTTATATGGAGATAAAGATCTTTGGTGGGTGTTTGCACAACGAAATATGGAAATACTTAAAGATCCTGTATTTGATTTAGTAGCAGGTATTCAAATATATGTACCTAAAGGCGATGCATTGGCTAGGGTATTAGGAATTTAATATGAGAAGTTTTCTCCCACAAAATTTATCTTCAAGATTAAAAGCTGCAGGAAAAAGTTTTTCTAACAGCGTAGATGCGGCTTCTCCTCAAACATTAGCTTCGGGTAAGAGATTTCTAGCAAGTAATAATATTTCAGTTGATGGAGTTTTAGATTCTGTATCAGGATCTGTGCAAGATTTAAAAGGTGCAACTGTTAACTTAACAAATAGCTTAAATGGATTAACAGGCCCTGGAATAGGACAAAGTTTAGTTGGCAATATTGCTAATAATATTTCAAACAACTTAATAGATCAAATTAAAGGTGGTATTGGTGGATTTTTAGGAGCAGCATTTGGCGATGGCTTTGGAACATCTTCTGCTGGTGGCGGCGCTAGTAAACTTCCTAATCCGTTAGAACAGTTTGCTAGTTTTAATTATGTGTTTACATTAGGGTGTTTAACTCAGCGTGAATTAGAATTTCCAGATTTAACATATCGAAGACAAGAGCCAGAAAATGTAATACTTAGATCTGGCGGCGGCCCTACTCGGGGAAGTAGTACTGTTTATGAATCTACTGGAAAAACAGAATATTTTATAGAAAATGTTGACATAGAAACTATTGTTGCCGGTAATGCAGGATCTCGTTCTACAAACGCAACTAGTTTAAGTTTTGAAATTCTCGAACCGTATAGCATGGGATTATTCCTTCAAGCATTACAGGTATCAGCATTGCGATCAGGATATCCAAATTATATTGAGGCTCCATACTTACTCTCAGTAGAATTTAAAGGGTACGATGATGCCGGAAATTATATTCATGCTAGTAATTTACGCAGACTTTTTCCAATAAAATTAGTAAACATAGAATTTGATGTAACTGAATCAGGAAGTACATATGCAGTACAAGCAATACCCTACCATGAAATTGCATTAACTGATGAAGTGCAAACTACGCACACTGATGTAAGTTTTGCTGGATCAACAGTTTCTGAAATGTTACAGACTGGTGCAAAAAGTTTAACAAGAATAATAAACGATCGAGAACTTGCTTCAGAAAAAGCAGGAAAGGTTAGTAAAGCAAACCAATATATTATAATGTTTCCAGATACTAGTTCGTCTGCACAAGAGTCGGCTCAGTTTATGATGGGTCAGCCAGAACAGGCTAATGACAGTGCAACTACTCGAGAATTCACTGAAGGCGAAATAAAAAATTATTACAAATCTTCAACAGGGGTTCTTAGCGACAAAATTCCTGCTGATTATAGAAATGAAATAGCAAATTCGCCAGGTATTTCAGTTAAGAGATCAACAATTGGAGAAAATATTCGAGAATATGCTGAGAAATTAGGAAATATGAATGCAATAGGTCGAGCAAAAATAGTTAAATCTAATAATGACGGCGGAACTAGACCTATGGGAACTGCCACAAATACCGAAAGTGAAACTACTAAAGGTGAAATAGATCGTTGCAAAGTACAATTATCAGGAGATGTTCGCCAAGCTACTTTTTCTTCAGGCAAAAAAATTCAAACTATTATTGAAGAAATTATTATCTCAAGCGAGTATGGTAGAGATATCGCAAATAGAAAACCTGACGGAAATGGAATGGTTTCTTGGTTTAGAATCGAAACACAGGTATTTAATGCAGATTCAAGTTCAGCGGTAGTAGCAAAAACCGGTATACCTGCAAGAGTGTTTGTTTACAGAGTTGTACCGTATTTTGTACATTTAAGCAAATTTAAAGGAGCCAGTGATAGTAGTCCCGGAATACCGCAATTAAAACAGCAAGCAATTAAAGAATACAATTACATCTATACAGGAAAAAATAAAGATATCATTAATTTTGACATTAAGTTTAATCATGCATTCTTTACTTCAATTAATGGAGATTTAGGTCAAGCTGGTTTAGATAGTAAAAATTCTGTAGTACAAGAAACTACTTCATCTGGAGAAAGACCATCTCCGGGTGTACCTAAGGGAAGTGCTAATCCGGCCGAAATTGGACGTACACAGTCGGCAACAGCAAAACCTAACTCTGTTGACGGAGGAATTGGCCAACTTCATCCAGAGTCTCAAGTTGCCCGAAGTTTTAATGAAGCATTAATGAATAGCACAGTAGATTTAGTTGCAGTAGACTTAGAAATATTAGGTGATCCGTATTACATAGCAGATAGCGGAATGGGCAATTACAATGCATTGCAAGTACCAGGAATATTAAACATCAACGCAGACGGAACTATGAATTATCAAAATGGCGAAGTTGACATTGAACTTAATTTTAGAACTCCACTTGATTATGGTCCAACTGGATATATGGACTTTCCGGCTAACGGCACAGCTCCTGTAGCAGAATTTAGCGGATTGTACCAAGTTTTATTTGTAAATAATAAATTTAGTAACGGGCAATTTACACAAACATTGCAAACAATTCGAAGACAAAGCCAAGATCAGAGTTCGTCAATTCCGGCACAGTCATTGGTACTTAATACAGATACTAATACTAACCAGTTTACAGGTACTAATGCTAACCCAACAGTTGGTGCTAACGGAGCAGGTGACGAAGCAGCAGCACAAGCTGCAATAGCAAACGCAAATGGTGCAAATACCGCAGATCCGGGAGTTATAACCAGCAGCCCTCGCCCTGCAAGTAGACCAAACCCAACTACCGGAAGCACATATGACGATGCACCTTTGAGAGCAGTTAGGGCAACGCAAGCAGCTAATGTTTCTGCACAACAACAATCAGGACCTTTTTAAGGAATAAACAATGGCAGGACAAGATACTAGAACTCCAGAAGTACAACAAAAATCAAGTTCGTTTGATGGTCCAGGCCCATTTATGGCAATTGTACGCAACCATATAGATACTGAATACATGGGGTCACTAGAAGTTGAATTATTAAAATCAACCACTGAAGGTAATACAACAAATGTGTCTGGAGAAATGGCAACTGTAAATTATCTAAGTCCGTTTTATGGAATTACACCTTACAGCGGAACTAGTGATAACGAAGGGTTTGATCACACACAAAAGAGTTACGGTATGTGGGCAGTGCCACCAGACATTGGAACTACAGTTTTAGTTATTTTTGCAGAAGGAAATAAAAGTAGAGGTTTTTGGATCGGTTGTGTTCAAGAAAAGTTTATGAATTTTATGATACCTGGTAATGCAAGCACTACGTACAATAAAGAAGATCAACAAACAGTTTTACCTGTTAGCGAATATAATAAGCGCAACGAATTAGGGGCCGGCAATGATCCTACTCAGTTTTTAAAATCCGTTAATACAGATGCAGTAGAACAACTCACAGCAGCAGGTCTAATTAATGATCAAATAAGAGGCACAACTACTTCAAGTGCTAGGCGAGAGGTTCCTAGTATGGTATTTGGTATGAGTACGCCAGGACCTTTAGATCGTAGGCCCGGAAAACCTAAAGTAAAAGTTGGTGCCGAAAACGCACAAACTGAAATACCAGCATCGAGACTAACCGGGTCAAGTTTTGTAATGGATGACGGCGATTCTAGTATGTTTAGAAAAGGCCCAGCAGCTACAACTCCTAGTGAATATGCAAGTATAGCTGACGGTGGCGACCCTACTTTGCCTATGAACGAGCTAGTAAGAATTAGAACACGAACTGGCCATCAAATTCTTTTACATAATACAGAAGACTTAGTTTATATTTCTCATGGTAGTGGTAATAGTTGGATTGAGATGACCGCCAACGGTAAACTTGATATATACTCTAAAGATAGTGTAAGCATTCATAGTGACAATGATTTAAATTTTGATGCTGGTAGAAATGTTAATATTAAAGCAGGCAATAATATTAATATAGTTGCAACTAATCAAATGTCAACACAAACAGGCGCAAATTGGGATGTATTAGTAGGAGCAGATGGCAGATTAACATGCGCCGGAACTAGTAACATTGCTAGTGCAGGACATTATGAAACAGCTACAGTTATACATATGAACGGACCAGTTGCTCCTACAGCAAGCCCACCAGCTGTGCCAACACGAATTCCGTCTGTTGAACCTTGGGGAAGTCACGAAAATATAAATCCTACAACAGTTAATACTGAAGCAACCGCAACAACAGCACCACTACCAGCAGAAGAAGAACTTGTGCAAATGGATACATTTGCAAAATGTCCTCCAGAGTCAAGAACAGGTGCAGATACTGCCGATCCCGGTGTGCCAACAACACCTCCCACTACTGTGTCAACTGATGCTGAAGTAGCTGCGTATAATGAATCAATTGGTGGTGGCGAGTATTCAGTTGATGGAAGAACAGTCCGTCCTGGAACTGCAACAATTACTAGTACTCCGTCAAGAACCGGACCACGATAATAAGGTAAATACAGTATGAGCACATTAGAGAAGAAACTTTATAAAGAAATTACTGTAAAGGGTAATACTCGCCCTGATTACGGAATAGGCGAAAAAACCTATAAAGGATTTTCTACGGTTAATCCTGATAATGTTGGGTTTAAGTTATATGATTTACAAATTGTAAAACAAGATATTATTAATAACTTTCATATTCGCCAAGGAGAGTTACTTAGTAATCCTAACTTTGGAACAATCATCTGGGACATTTTATTTGAACCGCTAACTGAAAGTCTTAAGAAAATTATTGCTGATAATGTAACTACTATTATTAATTATGATCCAAGGGTTAGTGTTACTAATATCACAGTCGACCAATACGAAAGTGGATTACAAATAGATGCAACTTTAATATTTTTACCTTATAATATTGCAGAAAATATGCAACTTAAATTTGATCAAAATAACGGATTTTTAGCCAATTAATTATATACGCGGTTTATTATATTTAATAAATACTGTATAATTAGAGGAAGCAACATATGTCAAGTACAGACAGACAGAACCGTTTATTAGTAGCAGAAGATTGGAAGCGTATCTATCAAAGCTATAGAAATGCAGATTTCAAATCTTATGATTTTGATAATTTACGTCGGACAATGATCAATTATATTCGACAAAATTACCCAGAAGACTTTAATGACTACATTGAAAGTTCGGAGTACCTTGCACTTATTGACCTAATTGCTTTCCTAGGCCAAAATATTGCTTTCCGTACTGATTTAAATGCTAGAGAAAACTTCTTAGAACTTGCAGAACGCCGAGAAAGTGTGCTACGTTTAGCAAGATTACTTTCTTATAATCCTAAACGTAATCAAGCATCTAATGGACTGTTTAAAATTGAAAGTGTAAATTCAACAGAAAGTGTTAGGGACTCTAATAATTTAAATTTATCTAACCAAACTGTTGTTTGGAATGATCCTAGTAATCCTAACTGGCAAGAACAATTTACTAAAATTTTAAATGCTGCACTTCCGGTTAATTCTAATATTGGCCGCCCGTCTAAAAAAGAAACTGTAGCCGGTGTGCCAACAGAACAATACAGATTAAACAGTTCAAATACCGACTTACCTGTTTATGGCTTTAATAAGACTATTAGTGGGTCAACTAGTAAGTTTGAAATTGTATCAACTGACATAGACAACGGTGAAATTAAAGAAGAAGCACCGTTTCCAGGAAATAATTTTGCATTCCTTTATAGAAATGATGGCAAAGGCCCAGCAAGCTCTAACACTGGGTATTTTTGCCACTTTAGACAAGGTGCATTAGACCAAGGCACATTTACAATAGACCGTCCTAGTACTAACCAAGTTGTTGCAATTGATGCAACAGATGTTAATAACTCAGATGTTTGGCTTTATAAAGTTGATAATTTTGGATTAGAAGAAGAACTATGGAGTAAAGTTGATGCTGTAGAAGGCAACAATGTAATATATAATAGTTTAAGTAAAAGTATTAGGAATATTTATAGTGTATTGACACGAGCAAATGACAGAATTAGTTTAATCTTCTCTGACGGTACATTTGGTAATTTGCCTCAAGGTAATTTTAGAGTATACTATAGAAGCAGTAAAAATCAACGATTAATTATCGAACCAGCAGACATGCGAGGTGTTAGTATTAAGATTCCTTATGTAAGTAAGACTGGCAAAATAGAACAAATTACAATGGTATTTTCATTGAAGTATACTGTTGACAATGCAAGTACAAGCGAAACAAACGATAGTATTAAACGCAATGCTCCGTCAACGTATTACACACAAAATAGAATGATAACTGCTGAAGATTATCAAGTGGCACCGCTGTCAATAAGCCAAGAAATTATTAAAGTAAAAAGTGTTAATAGAACAGCTAGTGGAATTAGTCGGTATTTAGACCTAGTTGATGCAACAGGAAAATATTCTAAAACTAATTTGTTTGGTATAGACGGAATTCTAACTAAAGAGTTTTTAACACCTAAATCAAAATTTAACTTTATAACTAAAACTGACATAGAAGGTGCTATTGCAAATATAATAGAACCAATACTAACTAATAACCAAATAAAAAATTATTATTATAATAGTTTTCCTAAAATTCTTGTAGGAGATTTAGGTGTAATGTGGAACAACCAATCAGACAATACCAATCAGACTACTGGTTATTTTACTAATACAGCCGGATCACGGTTACAGATAGGAGCGTTTACAGCAAGTACTTTAAAATTATTAAAGCCTGGAACGCTAGTTAAGTTTGTAGCACCTAGTGGAAAATATTTTCAAAGTAAAAATAATAACAAGTTAACTTCTATACCAACATCGGGAGAAATACCTGTAAATGGCACTTTATATAAATGGACTAAGATTGTAAGTGTTGTTGACGACGGTACTACAACGAATACTGACGGAACTGGGCCAATAATACTTAATGATAATATTCCTGGTGATCTTTTAAATTCGTCAAACCGTCCAATACTCACTGAAATAATACCAAGATTAGCTACAGAATTACAATCTGCTGTTTCATTGCAAGTAATTGATCAAGTATTTGCTTACAATAGTTTTGGTTTAAGATTTGATGTTAATATAGGAGAATGGCGGGTAATTACTACTGACAATTTAAATATTAATAGTCCTTTTAGTATTGGTAAAACTGGTGATGCAACTACTCAACAGTTAGATGCAAGTTGGTTATTGTTATTTGAAACTGACGGTGAAACGTATTCAATTACTTATAGAGGTAGTAGGTATATATTTGAAAGTGCAAAAGAAATTAGATTTTATTTTGACAGTTCAGATAAAATTTATAATACTAGCACAGGCAAGATTATTAAAGATAAAATTTCTGTATTAAATATTAATAAGAAGCCGGACAATGTTAATCCATTTACAGTTGACTTTGATTGGGAAATTGTAGAAGAATACAGAGATGCTGAAGGATATGTCGACAGTAGTAAAATCCAAGTTAGTTTCTTTGATGAAGATGACGACGGCGTAGTTGACAATCCTGAATTATTTGATGAAATTGTTAACGAATCTGAAAACCCGATAACAAAATATGTATTTGAGCTCCAAACAACTACTATTGACGGTATAGATGAATATAGACATCTTGCAACAGAGGTTCCGACGATAATTTCAGAAAGCCCAAAAATTGCAAAATATACATTCTTAGACAGTGTAGGAAGTATAAACGTTATTGCTTCTGTTAGTAATTTAACTAGCACATCGAGTTATGACGATGGTCAAATATTTTATTTTGTCCAAGAAAATTTATTTCAAACATTAAATAAAATAACTGGTAGTCTTACTACTACACAACTCTATCGTGCTAAACTTGGCCGAGGAACACTTAAATTTCATTATGTTCATGCAGCTGATGCAAGTAATAGAATTGATCCAAGTGTTAGTAATATTGTAGACGTATATCTGTTAACAAAATCATATGACGATAATTTTAGACTTTATCTTGACGGCACAACAACTGTTAAGCCTTTTGCTCCTAGTAGTGATCAGCTGTATTTAAACTACGGTCAACAGCTTAATAATATTAAGTCAATTAGTGATGAAATAATTTATCATCCAGTTAAGTATAAAATACTGTTTGGAGAAATAGCATCGTCTGATTTACAAGCAAAATTTAAAATTGTAAAGAATCCGGATATTGTAATTAATGATAATGAAATTAAAACTAGGGTGATAGCTGCAATTAATGAATTCTTTGCACTTGAAAACTGGGAATTTGGCGAAACGTTTTATTTTACAGAATTAAGTACATACGTTATGCAACAGCTATCGCCAAATCTAGTGACATTTGTAATAGTTCCAAATCAAGCATCTAGCACATTTGGTAGTTTATTTGAAATAAAATCAGAATCTGATGAAGTTTTTATAAGTGGAGCAACTGTTGCTGATATCGAATTAATTGATAGTATAACCGCTACAAGACTTCGGTCAAGTGGATCAATTGTTACTGATGCAACTTCAGTTAATGCAGGTTTAACAAGTAGTGGATTGACCACAATTAAAGGGGCTTATTAATGTCTTACGACAACGATCAAAACGAACCAAATTTGCCAGTACCAGGCAGTAGCGACAAACGCAAAAGTGAAGCTTTCCTTCCTAGATTTTTTAGAACACCGTCAAACAAAAAGTTTTTAAATAGTACATTAGATCAATTAATACAGCCGGGAGTAGTTGAAAAACTTAATGGTTATATTGGCAGAGAAACAGCTAAAGCATTTAATCCTACTGATAATTATATTGGAGATGTTAGTGCTGATAGATTTAACTATCAGCTAGAACCTACAGCAGTAATTAAAGATCAGTTAGGTAATGTTACTTTTTATAAAGATTATAACGATTTTACAAATCAGTTAACAAACTTTAATAAATCTAACGACAACCATAGTGTAGTTAATCAGCAAGAATATTATGCTTGGAACCCTAGTATTGATTGGGATAAGTTTAGTAATTTCCGCGAATATTATTGGTTGCCTTCGGGCCCACAAACAATTGGCATTTCCGGAAATACTGTTGACGTTGAAAGTACATATACTGTTCGTATTGGTGAAAACGCAGATAACGAAACTTATATATTTTCTCCAGACGGATTGACACAGAATCCCACAATTACTCTTTATAGAGGAATTACTTACAAGTTTGACATTGACACTCCAAATTTACCTTTTACAATTAAAACACAGAAAACACTTGAAGATGGATTTGAATTAGATAGTTCAAGTATTTTAGTATTTGATGGTGTTAGTATACAGGGATTAGAAAAAGGAGTTAGCACATTGCAACTCGGTACATCTACTCCGGATGTGCTGTACTATGTTGCAGCTAATGATTTAGATGCAAGCGGTACTATTATTGTTAAAGATATAAGCGAAGCAACTTTTATTAATGTTGAAACCGAAGTTATTGGTAAGAAATTTTATAAAAGCGGTAATGGTATTGAATTGTCAAATGGTATGAAGGTCGAGTTTACTGGTGAAGTAGTTCCTGCAACTTATGCCCAAGGCACATTTTATGTTGAAGGGGTAGGTGATAAAATTAATTTAGTTTCTGAAACTAAATTAAATGTTCCTACATCGTTTACAGAAGATATTGATATACAATTTGATGCTCAAGGATTTGATAGACTACCGTATAGTAAAGCAATCGGATATCCAGAAGATAAAGATTATATTGTAATTAATCGTGCAAGTATAGATGGCAATTTATGGAGTCGTTATAATAGATGGTTTCATAAAAGTGTTATTGAAGAAAGTGCATTATCTAACAATGAAAGCGTTGATATAGACCAATTACAGCGTGCCAAACGTCCTATTATTGAATTTGAAGCAAATCTAAAATTACATAACTTTGGAACTTCTTCAAAATTAGATGTTGATGTTGTTGACGACTTTACAAAAGACGCATTTTCTATTATTGAAGGTTCCGAAGGATATAATGTTGACGGAATTGATCTAGCAGACGGTATGCGAATTGTGTTTACTGCAGACCCAGACTCTTTAGTAGCTGGAAGGATATTTAAAGTAAAATTTATTAATTTTACAGATCCGACTGTCGGAGTAAAGAGACAGATTACTTTAATTCCAGAAACAGATTCAATTCCAATAACAAACGAAGTCGTATTGATTTTAAATGGCGTAACATACAAAGGTAAAATGTTGTATTATACTGGCACAGATTGGAAACTTACTCAGGATAAGATTAAAATTAACCAGGCTCCTGTTTTTGATATTTTTGATATTGATGGTAACTCGTATGCAGATACAACTGTTTATGAATCGTCTACGTTTACTGGTAACACAGTATTCAGTTATAAAACCGGTACCGGTGCTGTTGACAGTGAATTAACCATTCCTATTTCTTATAGGAGTATTAATAACATTGGTGACATTGTTTTTAATTTTAGTTTACTAAATGATTCATTTACTTATACATTTAAAAACGAAACTTTTTCTAAAAAAACTGATATTGGATTTTTAAGAAAATATTCAAATCTTAGTAACTTTGTTTCAGTATCTGGATGGAAAAAAGTTAGTACACCCAGTGAACAGTTAGTAATTAGACAGTATGTGTTTGATAATACTATTACGTCTTTTCCAATTGACATGTATGATAATAGCGGAGAACTAACAGATCTTTGGACTAAGGTATATTTAAATAACAAATTACAATTTAAAGATAATAATTATACTATTATTAATGATATTAACAATATTGCAACAGTAAATTTCACAAATCCATTATCTATAAATGATGTAGTAATAATTAAGACAAGATCATCTGCCACAAAAAATGAAAATGGCTATTATGAAATTCCTGCATCCTTAGAAAGAAATCCAGCAAACGAAAATATCACAGAGTTTACGCTCGGCGAAGTAAACGATCACATTGCTACGATAGTAGAACAAAGTGATACATTTGTAGGAACGTATCCAGGAACAAGTAATTTACGAGATATTGGCAATTTAACAGAATTAGGGCGAAGATTTGTACAACACAGTTCGCCAATGAATCTTGCATTATATCATATGTTAGATAACGATGCAAATGTTATAAAAAGTATAAAATTTGCAATGAATCAGTATACTACTTTTAAACGGTTATTTCTTCAAACAGCCGAAGATATAATTTTTAGTGGTACTACTAAACTGCATGTAGATGCAATATTAGAACAAATTAACAAAAATAAGACTCCTACACAGCCGTTCTTCTTTAGTGATATGACCCCAACTGGTGCAACTAGAAAACTAACAACAACTGTAATTGATGCTGACGACAAATTTTATCCTTTGTCGGCAATCTTTTCTTTAAGTACTCCTTCTAGAATAGCAGTACAAGTATATTTAAACGAAGTGCAACTAGTACATGGTAAAGATTATACATTTAATAATGAAGGCTATGTAATAGTTACCGCAACTAAATATCCAGATGATGTAATTGATATTTATGAATACGAAACTACTAACGGTAGCTTTGTTCCGCCTACTCCTAGTAAGCTAGGATTATACCCTTCTTATGAACCTGTAAAATACTTAGATAATACGTATCAAACACCAAAGGAAGTTATTCAAGGCCACGACGGTAGTAAAATTATAGCGTTTAACGATTACAGAGATGACTTACTACTTGAACTTGAAAAAAGAATCTATAATAACATAAAAGTAGTATATGACAATAAATTATTAGATATAAACAGTTTAATTGGTGGCGAACACAGAGATACAGGAGTTACTAAAAAACATATCGATAGGGTTATGTTACCAGACTTTGTACAATGGTCAAAATTAATTGATCAAGATTATACGTTACATAATTTCTTTGATAGAACTAACTCCTTTACATTTAACTATGCAGGCAGTACAGGCCCATCTGGCAAATCGTTGCCGGGTTTTTGGAGACAAATTTATCAACAAGCGTACGATACTGATCGTCCTCATACACATCCTTGGGAAATGCTTGGATTTAGCGTTATGCCTACTTGGTGGGAAACACAATATGGCCCTGCTCCGTATACTAAAGAAAATTTATTGTTGTGGCAAGATCTCGAAGCAGGTATTGTAAGGCAACCAAATGTAAAATATAAAATTCTTAATAATTTCAAACGCCCTGGCTTAGTTAATCACATTCCAGTTGATAGTAACGGTAACTTAGTATCTCCAATCGAGTCTGGTTATATTAATACATTCGATAATCAACTACTAGACAGAAGTTTTATATTTGGTGATGGTTCACCTGTAGAAAGTGCTTGGAGATCAAGTAGTCAATATCCGTTTAGTATTATTTCAGCTTTTGCAATTAATAAACCGCATACACTTTTTGCTACCGGGTTTGATAGAATTAATCAAGTAAGAAATGTTTCAAATGAGCTAGTGTATAAAACTACAGGTACTAGAATTCAATTAACTAACTTATTATTTCCGAATACATACGAAGATACATCTCAAATTTATACAAGTGGGCTTGTAAACTATATTGCAAACTATTTAACATCTGACGTAACTACATCTTATACTACATACAAAACAAATATTAAAAATATTAAAAATCAATTAGGGCATAAGTTAGCAGGATTTACTGATAAAGAAAAATTTAAATTAATATTAGATAGCCGTAGTCCAACAAACGACGGCAATGTTTTTATCCCAGATGAAAATTATAAAGTATTTTTAAATACCAGTACACCAGTTAAGACTGTTTCGTATAGTGGTGTTATTATTGAACGCAGAAGTGACGGATATGTAATTAAAGGATATGATAATGAAATTGCATCGTTTAAATATTATGCGCCGATATCTTCTCAAGCAGATCCGAGTATTAATATTGGTGGAATAAGTGAAAGCTATTTAATTTGGGATAGCAATAAGACTTATATACCAGGACAAAATTTAGAATACCAAGGAGCATATTATAGAGTAAAATCTAATTTTAGAAGTGGCCAAGAATTTGACACAACTAATCTTAGTAAACTTGCGGCATTGCCATTAATAGGTGGCAGAAATGCTTTTCTAAGAAAAACATTTAATAAAAATATTGTTATTGAATCAGATTACGGGCACTTGTTTACTAGTATACAGGATGTAGTTGATTTTTTATTAGGCTACGGCAATTATTTAGAAGACCAAGGATTTGTATTTGATTATTACGAAGGCGATGCAAAAGTTGTATTAAACTGGCGTCATAGTGTAAATGAATTCTTATTCTGGACAACACAAAACTGGGGTGAAGGAAGTGTTATTACACTAAGTCCAGCATCGGCGCAACTTAAATTCCAAACAGAATATGCAATGGTCGATAACATCTTTGATAGTTTTTATGGTTATTCTCTGTTACAATCAGATGGCACTAAATTAGTACAAGAATTTTCATTATTAGGACGTTCCCCTAATGAATTTGTTATTCGTTCGAAAGATACTACTGCTAACGGAATATATGCTGTTAAACTTCCTCTTATACAAAAAGAACACGCATTATTAATTGATAATAATACAGTATTTGGTGATGTTATTTACGACACACAACCGGGCTATAGACAAGAGCGCATTAAAGTACTTGGTTATAAAACCCAAGAATGGGACGGCAGTTTAAATATTCCAGGGTTCGTATATGACGAAGCTAAAACTACTAGTTGGATGCCCTGGACTGATTATGCAATTGGCAGTATTGTAAAATACAAAGAGTTTTATTATAGCTCGTCTACTAAATTAACTGGTACAGAATCGTTTAATGCAATAGATTGGAATCGTTTAGATAAAAAACCAGAAGCAGGATTATATGCAAACTTTGAATATAAAACTAATCAGTTTGCAGATTTTTACGACCTAGATTCGGATAATTTTGATACTGAACAACAGCGACTTTCTCAACATTTAATTGGTTACCAGAAGCGGCAGTATCTTGAAAATATCATTAATGATGATGTAAGTCAATATAAATTTTATCAAGGTATGATACAAGACAAAGGTACTAAAAACGCATTAACAAAATTATTTGATGTATTAAGTAGTGCAGATAAGGATAGTTTAGAATTTTACGAAGAATGGGCAATTAAAGCCGGTCAGTATGGAGCAAGTGAAGGATTTACAGAATACGAATTATTACTGGATGAAAGCAAGTTTAGACTTACTCCCCAGCCAATTGATCTTGTAACAAGTACTACAGGTAAAGAAACTGATTTAGTTTATAGAATTCTTCCTTATGAAGTTTATCAAAAAACGCCTAATTACGACCATAAGCCTTTTCCTAAAAAGTATGTAGATGCAAGTTATGTAAAAGATGCAGGATATGTAAACCCTGATGATGTAAGAGGTGTTGCAACAAATTATAACAATATTGCTGATTTTAATTTTGCAGATATTAGTAGAAATGATTATATTTGGGTAGGAAATGATCAGCTTTCTTGGAATGTTTACAAACACATTGATACTAATTATAGAGTTGAATCAGTAACCGAAGGAACTACTTCCTTTACATTAACTCTTACAACTAATGCTGATACAATTTCAGTTAATGATGTTATAGGATTACATAGTTTTAATAATTATATAGAATATACAGGCCAAGACTCGTCGGCATCATCAACTACCGAAAAATTTGAATTAGAAGGATTTTATTTAGTATCTGCGGTAGACAAAAATGTAATTACAGTACTTACAAATAATGCCCAGGATGAAATACCAAGATGTTTTGGATCTATAACAAGATTTTTAAAAGTTCGCGCAGCAAATATTACATCAGCAAATAATATACTACAAGAAAGTATTGCACTTGATGACTATATATGGATAGATAATGTTAATGGCACAGGTAAATGGAAAGTTCTCAAGAATGAAAATTTACTTTTAGAACAACAACAACTTACTAAGACAACAACTTCTTTAGACAATTCTTTTGGATCAGCATTAGCAACTGATGACAGAAATACTACTATGTTAGTTGGTGCACCTACCGAGGGTAATGGTAAGGTATATGTCTATAATAGATCTTCTGATTCATTAAACTTTTCACAAACACAGGTAATCGAAGTATCTGACAACGTTGCAAAACTATATAATAATTGGGCTCCGGAGATTGATTATGTTGACGAAATAATAATATATAACGGTTTATTTTATCAGTGTATTACTCCGCATTCAAGTGATGCTGAAGATGGATTTGAAAGTAATTATTTTGTGCAACTTCCGGTACCGTCTGACACACTAGCATTTGGGTCAGCTGTTGCAATTAGTCCTGACGGAAATAGCATAATAATTGGTTCGCCTAATGCATCTGACGTAAAAACAAAATACGCCCCAGGCGGAACTTTTCTTCCTAACTTTGCTTACACAAAGGGAACTATTGTATCTAAAGATGAACAACTTTGGAAATCATTAGTTGATATTCAACCTGCTGTGCAAAATATTGAATTTAATAGTTTTGGTTCTGTTACACAAATTGTTGACACGCTAGACGTAGAAAATGATAATGCAGTATCTATACCGACTTTGGTTACTGGTAACTATGCAATTAACCCAATAACTGCACAACTTGCATTTGCAAATCAACCAGCGACACATATGTTAATTAGAGCGCCGCTAGCACACTATGAAGGTAGTGAAGAAAACGATCTAATTAAAGTAGCTTGGAACCAAACAACTTACTCAAATCAAGACTTGCCATCACTTGCAAGTCGTTCCCCATTTAATGGATCATTTGCAAATATTAATGCAGAATTTTTAGAGCAAACACATACTATACAAAAGAAAATTGATGTTGTACTATATATTAATGCGTCAACTAACTTTCCTGCTATTGGTGATATATTACAAACAACAACGGCATCCGGAATTGTTGATTATGTATATAACGATGGTGCAGAATTAGTAATATACTTAAAAGATGTTAATGGTGTGTTTAACAGTACTGATAGTATTTTCCGTGATGATGGCGATTTTATTGGAGAATATATTAAACAAGGACCAATTAGTAGTGTTCAGTCTAACACACAATTTGGAGGGTTTTGGTTTATTGATACTCCTAGTTATACTCCGACTGTTGGAACTGAAAATACAGATCAAGGACGTGGCTTAGTATTCTACGATGTTATTACAGATAGTGTAGATAGCAATAAACTATATGCTAATTCCTTAGATTATAAAACTAATGCATTTAGTAGTCAAAATACATATAATGCATACATAGAAAAATTAAGCTATCAAGGGTTGCCTGGCGCATATGGGTCTAATGCACCATTCTTAAATAACTTGTATGTAGTTAGAGCACCTAAGATGATTAGCGATGAGGTTAACCAGGGTGATCTAATTAACCTTTATGTTAACCAGTTACCCCAATACGGCACTGGAATTGTTAGAGATTTAACATCTATTGGATTGTCAACTGATATTACCAATAGTGTGCAAACAGTGTACGATGTATGGGATGGTTACATAAACATAAATTATACAAAATTTAATGTTGATGATACTCCTTATGAGCCAAAGATTGGCCAAACTGTTGAAGACTTGACTACCGGAGCAACTGGCATAGTTACATATTATCAACGAGACGGTCTTAATGCAACGTTGTTTGTTAAAGGTGTAGTGGGAACATGGTCTAATGGATACGTATTCTCTGACAATGCTGAAATTAAATTTAAAGAAATTCCAGGAGACCCTGATCCAACATACCAAGTAGATAGAACAATTGGACAAATACAATATGTTAGTTTAGGACTGCCTAGTGAAGGTATTGGAAAGTTATTTGTTTTCCAATCTTCGGATATTATTCCTTTATCATCAGGCTCTAGATTATTAGATATAGAATATTGGCTTTATCAACAATACGAAGTTTCTGGCAGGGCACGTCTTGCAAACATACCGTCTGCTGTTAATAATGAATGGACTCAGATATATCAAATCCCAGCTGATAAGACTGGAACTGCTAGCGGATTGACTAACGAAGGAATGTATAGTGTATACTCAAAGATTGCTCCTGGAAAATATAGTATAACAGAAAATTACACTGTACCTGAAAAACAAGAAAACTTTAAACTTGGTAGTTCTATAAAAATTACAAAGAATAATAATTTATATAGAGGATTTATTCACGCTGGTTCTTCACTTGATTTAGATACAATAGGAACATTAGATTCGGCAAATGATTTACCTACTCAAACATCTTTTACAGTTGGAGTAAGAGTATTAACGCCTGCACTTAATGATAGTACACAAACATTACCAGATTTATATTACAATATTGAAAATATAGTCGACGGCGGCTCTAATTTTAATATTAATGATACTATTGTTATAAGAGGAAATTTACTAGGTGGAAGGTATAGCAACAACGATGCTGTATTAACAGTTACTGGCGTAAGTATTAGCGGAACCATTACCGGTGTAACAATATCAGGTACTCCGTACTTTGCAGGAAAGATTGATCCGCAAATATCAGATATCAATACGTATATAGTTTATGGTAATACTCAAGATAGCAAATGGAAAGTTAACAATTTTATATATTCTTGGAGTAATAATACCTGGACTACTACTCAATATTCTCCAGGCAAATTATATTTTATTAAAAACGGTGAAGAAAACGGTATAAACTATAACTGGGATTATGCAAAAAATAAAAAGTTTAAAGGTACATTTAGTGAAGGTATTACTTATTTTACAGACGACATTGTATATAATGAAGGTATAATATATGCTGCAAAAACTAATTTAGCACCTAGCACATTTAGTATTAATGAATGGACCGCAATGTCAGACTTAGTTGACTATGTTGGATTTATTCCTAATTCAACTGGTCGAAATGTAAGTGACTCGACTACAATATTAAATCAGATCGGGCTTGAAGATTTTGCCTCACAGTTTGACGTATCATTGTCCGGAGAAGTGCTAGTTGTTAATGCATTATATAGCAATCAGACACCTAACCAAGTAGTTGTATATAGATCTAATAACGGTCATTTTGAAAAATCTCAAGAAATTCCGGCTCCTGATAAAACATCGGCATTTGGCCAGTCAATATCAATATCCTCAGATGGTACATTAATTGCAATAAGTGCCCCGTTAAACGATGACTATCTTGAAAATCAAGGGATTGTTTATATCTATAAACAAATTAATGGAACATTTGTATTATCACAAACATTAAAAAGTTTTAATAACGAGAGAGCTGAATTGTTTGGTTGGAAAATTGAGTTTGACGGCGAAAAATTATATATTTCTGCTAAAAATGCAGATTCTAAATCTAGGTCTTATTTTGATAATTATAGCACAGTATTTGATGGCGGCTTTACTGATTTTAAAACAATTAATGAAGACGCAGGAGTTATATATGTTTACGAAAAAATAGAGGCGGAATTATTACTTGCACAAACTATTGGAATATCTAATAGAGCTGTAAAAGAGTTTGGCCAAAATATTGTTGCTAAAAATAATCACTTATATGTTGGATTATCTAAGGAAGTAGATATCTCCGGAAATTATACAGGACGTATTTTAAATTTTGCCAATAATAAAACGCAACCTATGTGGACGGAACATAGCGCAGCTAAGTCAACCGTTGATATTAGTAAGATTAAAAAAATGTTCCTTTATGATACAAAGGAAAATTTATTACTAACTCCGCTTGATTATATTGATCCAATTCAAGGAAAAGTTGCAGGTGTTGCAGAACAAGAACTAACATTTAAAACTTATTACGATCCGGCACTTTATGATTTATCAACAGCATCGGGCACTATTATTGATATAACAAATAGTTGGGGAAGTGAACATATTGGTGAAGTATGGTGGAATTTAACTAACGCTAAATTTTATAATCCTTATCAAGGAGATACAATTTTTAGTACACAAAATTGGTCTAAAGTCTTCCAGGGCAACACTATTGATGTATACGAATGGGTAGAGTCAGATGTATTACCTAGTGCCTGGGATGCCCAAGCTGATACTGAAAACGGATTTGCAAAAGGATATAGCGGTACTAGTTTATATGGCGATACAGCTTATAGCACTAAACGCAAATATGATAATATTGCTGGCACATTTATAACAATATATTACTTTTGGGTATCTAATAAAAAGACAGTGCCTAATGTAGAATTTAGAAACATTAATATTAGTGATATTGCAGATTACATTAAAGATCCTGTTGCTAAAGGATACACATTTGCTGGATTAATTAGTCCTACTAGCTTTGTACTTTATAATGCAGAAGGATATATTAAAGGCACTGATGTTGCATTAAGTACCCAATTTTGGACAATCGAAAATCAAGACCAAAATATCCATACACAATATCAAATTATATCTGAAGGACTTGAAACAAGTCAGCCTAATAAAGATATTATTAGAAAATGGTACGACAGTCTAATAGGATATGATGAACAAGATCGTATTGTTCCGGATCCGTTGTTAAGTACAAAACAAAAATACGGTGCATTAAACACACCAAGGCAAAGTTGGTTTATAAATCGTACTGAAGCATTAAAGCAATTTATTGAAAGAACTAACCTTATACTTAACGAAAACTTAATTGTAGATGATAAAGTGTTTACATCACTCTTTAATTTTGATCCTGCCCCAACTGAAGTGTCAAATCATTGGGATGCTAAAGTTGACACAATCGATGACTTAGAATTTATAGGTGTTGCAAGAGCAACACAGGCTATATTATCGCCTGTAGTAATAAATGGTAAAATCTCAAGTGTTAATATTGTAGATCCAGGAAGAGGTTATAGAGTACCGCCAACGGTAACTGTAACAGGCAACGGAACTGGCGCCATATTACAAACAGCAATTGATACTTTTGGTCGAATCACAAGTGTTGCTGTTACAGCCCCTGGTGAAAATTATAATAATGCACCAATACTAACTGTACGAAAATTTACTGTTCTAGTTAACAGTGATAGAACTATACAAGGAAAATGGGGGCTATATGAAAGAATTAATGATCCTCGTTCTTGGAATAGAATACAAAGCCAAAGCTATAATGTAAATTTATATTGGGATTATTCAAATTGGTATGCAAGTGATTACAGTGAACTAACTGAAATTGATTACCTTATTGATAATAGTTATGAACTTACATCACTAAACAATAGCATTGGCGATATTGTAAAAATATCTTCAATTGGATCAGGCGGATGGCTGTTACTAAAGAAAATAGACTCCCAAGATACTGAAGATTATACAATTAATTATAGTACTATTGGAAGACAAAACGGCACTATTCAGTTTAAATCTACACTTTACGATTCTAATGAAGCTGCTACTGGGTTTGATACTATAAGTTTTGATACTAAAGTTTATGACAGTGAGCCAACAATAGAACTTAGAATAATATTAGAGTCAATTAAAAATGATTTATTTATTGACGATCTATTAGTTAAGTTTAATTCTTTGTTCTTTGCAAATTTACGTTATGCATTTAGTGAACAAACTTATATTGATTGGGCATTTAAAACTAGCTTTATTAAAGCAAAACATAATGTTGGAAGTTTAAGAAAAGACGTTACATTTAATAATGATAATCTTCCAAGTTACGAGTCTTATATTAAAGAAGTTAAACCGTTTGGAACTAAAGTTAGAGAATATTTAAGTGCTTACGAAAGCCTTGATAATACTAGCACAGCAGTTACTGACTTTGATTTACCTCCAGCATATAATAGCGTCGACGGCAAAATTGTTCCACAAAACGTTAAAATACAAGATGGTGTTTTAATTGGTGTTAATGCTGATTTTGAAAATTATCCTAATAAGAATTGGTTAGATAACAGTGGGTATAAGATTGTAAAGGTTGAAGTAGTTAATCCAGGAAGCGGGTATAAGACTGCACCTGTACTAACACTAAGTGGATCAGGCGGCGCAGTATTAAAAGCAAATATAGGAACCGCCGGCAAAATATCTAGTGTAACTGTTGTATCTCCAGGTGCAGGATATTATTCTACTCCTACAATATCATCATTAGATAATATCGAGCCAGGTGGCGAAGTTGCAACATTCAGTGTACAACTTGGTGACAATCCTGTAAGAGGATTATATTCAACTGTTAAGTTTGATAGAACAACCGGCACATATGTTTATACCTCATTAAGTCAAACCGAAACGTTTATAGCAAGCGGTAGCGAATTTGAATTTGATTTAATATGGCCAATGGATCTATTAAAATCAAATATAAAAGTTTATGTCAACAATCAAGAAGCATTAAACAGTGAATACACATATAAAAACTTATTAGATATTACTAAAGGATATGATCGTCATTATGGACAAATAACTTTTACTAACGCTCCTGCAATTAATAAATCGGTAAGAATTGAATATAAAAAATCCGTTGACTTGATGCAAGCCCAAGATAGAATTAATAATTATTATACTCCAACTACAGGTATGCCTGGCAAAGACCTAAACCAACTTATGACTGGTTTAGACTACGGCGGAGTTGAAGTTACTAGTCTTGGGTTTGGCAAAGGTCAAGGCTGGGATTCAGATGGATGGTATGAAGACACTTGGGACAGTTACGACACAACATTTGAAGATGAAATTTTTGAATTAGACGGATCTACTATAAGTCTCGATCTTGCTGCGCCGTTAGCAAACGCAACAGTATACAATGTTTACTTAAACGGTGTGCGCATTGATGATGTCAACTACGGCACTGCAACTCCAGTAACTAATCCAAATGCAATATGTCAAAGTATTACAGGAGACGGAACTACTACTATTGTGTTCCTTGATAATGACGGACTTAATCTTGCTAACCAAGCAGGCGATATTATCATTATTAGAAAATCAACTAGCGATGGAACTTACTTACCTGACCCAAATAGTTATGATACTAGTATAACAGGCGGCGCACTTAACTATTCAACTGCTACAGGGTTAAACGCTGAAGATATTGTGATTGACGGTGACGGATTTGTGACAGCAACAACAAGCGGTGGCCCAGAAGAACTTGTTCCTGGTCAAGTACTTGATACAATTGATATTAAGGTATATGAAAGACCGCAAAACGGCAGCAGCCAAATTACTTCAAGAAATTATACAGGTGATGGCACAACTAAAGAATTCAGTTTAGATACATCACCTTTACAGGCTAACAGCTTGTTTGTAAAGGTAGGATATAATATTATCTCTGCAGAAGATTACACTATTAATTACACTACTAAAACAGTAACTTTTAATATTGCGCCTGTACTAAATGCAAAAATACATTTTGCAATATTGGGTATAAGCGGCACTGAAATATTAGATATAGACAATTTTATTGCAGACGGAAGTACAAGTAAGTTTTTAACTAACGTGAGATTTGGTACAGACTTGCAATATTTTATTGCATTAAACGGACAAACTTTAAACAATGTAATTGAAGAAAGCGACGATTCATATGCATATCCAAATAATGCAGTAGTATCATTTGCTACGCCACCAGAAGCAGGTAGTGTAATAAGTTATGCTTTCTTTAAAGGGGATAAACAAAACTTTAGTGAAGTCTCGATTGATACATTTACAGCAGACGGAAGCACAACAGTTTTTGATCTTGTACAAACGCCGTTTAATAATGAGCCAAGTGCTTGGTTTAGTATTGTAAAAGTTAATAACAAAATACTTAACGCAGGATACAATCGTAGATTTGTAACAACAGCAGAAAAGCGTGAATATAAATTAGAAGAGTTTCAAATTCCACCCGGTGCAGTTAATAACAAGCAAATAAAAGTGTTTTTAAATAATAAAGAATTGGCATATAATACAGAATGGTCATTTACTGGAACTAAAGGTAGTGCCGGTAGTTTAGTTAGACTAAAACCAAAAGTTAACCAACAAGATGGTGATGTATTAACAGTGTTTATTACTAATGATGGCGAATACAGATACGGATATTTTGATAGTGCAAATGAATTTGTTTCTACTCCAGGCGAACTGTATCTTGATAGTGCATATAACGACGGTGACATCATAACAGTTTACCAATTTAGTAACCACGATTCGCAGGGATTTGATAGACAACAGTATGACGCTGTTGATAGAGTATCGTTAACTGTCGGAACAGATGACTGGTATACATATAATCATTTAACTGCTGGATTAATTGAATTAGCAAAACCTGCGTTAGATGCACAATATGTTTGGGTTACCCTTAATGGTGATTTGTTAACACCTAGTATGCACTATTATGTAACTGAAAATAAACGTTATGTTAAAATCAACATAAGTATTGAAGAGAACGATGTAATTGAAATATTACAATTTTCAAATACTATATTATCTAACAAATACGGGTGGAGACAATTTAAAGATATACTTAATAGAACACATTATAAACGTCTTGATGATAGAGATGGTATAATGTTAGCAACTGATTTAAATTGGTATGATCAAAGTATTACAGTAACAGATGGAACAACACTTCCTGATCCAGTACCGTCGACTAATATTCCTGGCATACTGTTTATTAACGGAGAACGCATTGAATACTTTGTGAGAAATGACAATGTATTAAGTCAACTACGTAGAGGCACACTAGGCACTGGAGTTAAGGCAATTTACTTAGAAGGTGAAAATGTTTATAACCAAAGTCAAAATGCAACTATGCCGTACAGAGACGAAACATTAACTTCGGAATTTTTAACAGACGGAACTACAGCAACTTACGAACTTAATTTTGAACCTGGTGAAGATGGTGTAAATGAATTTGAAGTATTTGTAGCAGGAAAACGGTTACGTAAAAATGCAATTAGTAGTTATGTACAGCCTATTAAAAACGGTGATGCAATACAAGTAATTGCACCAGATAGTCCAGAAGGCGATGTAACATTACCAGCAGAGTTTAGTATAGAAGGATCTACATTAACACTGTTGTCGGTTCCTGAAGAACCAGATATTAAGGTAACTGTTGTTAGAAAAACTGGAATAATATGGAAAGATGCAGGAATACGCCTAAGTGAATCAGAATCTGATATTAGTAGATTCTTACGTGCAGCAACAGTTGACTTGCCGCGATAAATACAATAAGCAGGATGGTATATAAACTATGACAGATAAATTAAATGAACAAAGTGGTGTGTTATTACAAGGACACATTAAAATACACAATCCAGAAACTGGAGAGGTTATTGTAGACAAACGCAACGCTATTCATTATGAAAATATGAGTATTAGCCTTGCAGAAAGTTTAGGCAATGCCGGCACAGGTTGGATATATGAAATGGGGTTTGGTAACAGCGGCACAAGTGTTGACCCGACAGGTATTATTACATACTTAACTCCAAACAGTACAGGCACAAATGCTAGTTTATATAACGAAACATTTACTAAGGTAGTAGATGATCGAAGTGTAAACAATCTTGATCCTGCACGTAACAAAATTGAAACACGTCATGTAAGTGGTACAAATTACACTGATATCTTAGTAACTTGTTTATTAGATTATAGTGAACCAAGTGGTCAAGATGCTTTTGACACAGCAACTAATACAGACAGTCCGTATGTGTTTGACGAATTAGGGTTAAAGTCGTATAGTGCTAACGGTACTGGCAGATTATTAACACACGTTGTATTCCATCCAGTACAGAAAAGTCTTAATAGACTAATTCAAATTGATTATACTGTTAGGGTACAAAGTTTAACTGGATTTAACGAGGGATAATTTAGATGGCATACACAATACAATATACTGATAGTGCTGAAAAAGATCCTATTGTAGTTGAAGACCAGACAATTAATACTGACACTAGTATCAAATTGCCAGGGAGAAACAGTACAGGATACGGTGCTGCAATTGCTGAAGATTTATTACATTTATTAGAAAACTTTGCTAGTCCTACAACTCCAGATAGACCTATTGAAGGTCAACTATGGTACAATAATAACACAGAACAGTTACTAATATACGATGGCACAGTTTGGGTTTCTGCTAGTGGTCTTAAAAAGAGCACAACTGAACCTGACCCAGGACAAGCAATTACTGGCGATTTGTGGGTTGATACCAATAACCAACAATTATATTTATTTACAGGTGCTACTTGGATATTAGTTGGTCCGAGTTTTAGTAGTGGATTAACAACTGGTGCCCAACCTAACACTATTACTGGCCAAGACAATAATGATTACACTGTAATTGAAGTACAAGTAAACGCTGTTATTGTTGCAATTATTGCATTTAATACATTTACTCCAAAAGCAACAATTACTGGATTTAGTAGCGGACAAATTCGCCCTGGCATTAACTTAGCCAACAGAGACACTGATGCTGATGGCATTAATAATGTTAAGTTTTATGGTACAGCTGAAAAAGCAGAAGGGTTAATTGTTAACAATTTAACAATACCAGCTGCTGACTTCTTAAGAAGTGATACAGAATCAACAACAACCTTTCCCCTTAATGTCCAAAATAACACAGGCATAGCATACGGAATTAATGCAGAGCTCAATATCGGCATTGAGGGAAGTGCAGGTGTGATACAGCATAATATCGAAGGCTCAAATATTGATTTTAGAGTTAGAAATGCCGGAAATAGTAATACTGTTTTAAGAGTTGACTCAAGTTTGCGAGTTGGTATCAATAATGAAGCTCCGGATGAAGCACTAGATGTTACTGGAAATATTAAATCTAGTGGAATTATTACAACAAATAATACTTCTCAGAGTAGTACAATTGGTAATGGTGCATTAGTTGTTAAAGGCGGCCTTGGCGTTGCTAAAACAATAAACGTTGGCGATTCGATGACTGTACAAAAATCCTTAACATTAGGTAACACTGACTTAGTAGTTGATACAGCAGCAAGTGATTTAATATTGCCAGATCTTAACAATGCTAGAAATATTGGTACTCCTACAAAACGCTGGAGGAAAATATATGCAACTACTTTCTTAGGAAACTTAGAAGGACAAGTTAGTGGTAATGTAAGTGGAAAATCAGGAAGTGCTGATAAACTTACATCAGCTACGACATTTAGACTAACCGGTGATGTTGAGACAGTAGAAAATAGTTTCGATGGTCAAACAGGTGGCGGAGTAAAAACTTTCGCATTAACATTAAAAAATACAGTTATTAGTGCTAAGGAACAGGTAATTAATAGTTTATCTAGTGATGATTTTTTAATTGACAGAACTACTGGTGCAGATACAGGTTTAAAACGTATAACTAGAGCTACTTTATTTAATAGTATTACAGGTCTAACACCAGTAGGTAGTATTATGCCATACGCAGGAGTTGCTGAACCTTCTGGTTGGAAATTTTGTAATGGTCAAGAATTAGCACAAGGTCCATTTGACGCATTGTTTACATTAGTTGGATTTACTTATGGACCAACTCCGACATCGGGATATTTTCAAGTACCTGATCTTAGAGGCAGATTTCCATTAGGTAATTTAACAATGGGCGGTACGGCACCGGCTGTTACTGATCCAGATATTAGAAGTAGAGGATCAAATTCGAGTGTACTAGGTGCAGTAGACGGAACTGATTCGGCTACAATTAACTTAGAAAATTTACCAGAACACGAACATGATTTAAAATCATCTACAGGACAACAATTTTATGTGCATAGAGAAGTCGATGGCCGCTCTAACTTACCAGATGGCGTTGAAGGATCAACCCTGCAGACCGGTGTAGATAACTTATCACAAAGATTGCCTAGTAGTGGAAATGTTTCGATTCCATTAGGAAGTGCATTTAGTGAAGTCGGTGCCCCACTTGAAACTATGAATCCGTTCCAAACTATTAACTATATTATCTACACAGGAGTTGCAGGATGAGCTATAAAATAAATAAAACTAATGGCAATTTGTTAATAGAACTTACCGACGGCATAATTGATACAACTTCTACAGATATTACATTAGTTGGACGAAATTATAAAGGTTTTGGCGAAGCATTTAATGAAAATTTTGTTAAAATAATTGAAAATTTTGCATCAACTACTGCACCAAGTAATCCCCTAAGTGGACAATTATGGTACGATACTAGCGAAAACAGATTAAAAATATATAATGGTACTAATTTTATAACATCGGGTGCACCAACAGTAAGCAGTACAGCTCCTACTAATCCAGTTATTGGAGACTTATGGATTGATAATAGTGAAGACCGCCTCTATATGTTTAATACTGTGTGGACATTAATTGGTCCCCAATATACTTCATCCCAAGGAAAAACAGGTCTTGAAGCTGTTTCGATGGTTGATACTGGAGGACAAATTAGAACTGTAACAGTAATGTATATAGGAGGTGTATTAGCCGGAATTTATAGTAGATTCCAATTTACTCCTTCTTCGGATTCTGTTATACTTCCATATGCTGCAGGAAGACTAATAAAAGTTGGATTTAATCCAACAGTTGTTTCAGACTTTAAATGGCAAGGATCGGCATTATCTTCAGAATCATTAATAGATGATGCAGGTGTTGTATATTCGGTAATAGACTTTGTAAGAACTAATGAGAGAGACAGTTCAAATGCAGTAGTTAATCAAGAAATGGAAGGCGCACTTTTTGTTAAAGGGGCCAACGGTGTTAGTGTTGGGTTCGGCGATACTCAATATGCTTCATTTAAAACACTTGATAGCGGAACAACTACAGCACTAGAATTAAAACAATTAAATTATGATTTTGCTATTAGAGTGCCACAAGGAAATGATTTTATAGAAGCATTTACTCTTGATACTAGCACTAAGCGAATTGGGATTTACCAAGATACTCCAACTGTTGAATTAGACGTAACGGGTTCAGGAAAGTTTACAGGAAATCTTACTGTTGCTGGTAACTTATTAATTCAAGGTACAACAACATCAATTGATGTGCAACAATTTAGAGTTCAAGATCCTAACATTGAATTAGGCTTATTAGATGACAGTACTGAAGGTGATGATACTAATGCGAACGGTGGCGGTATAACACTACGATCAAGTAACGGCAGTAAAGATATATCTTGGATACAGTCAACAGGTAACTGGACATTTAATCAAAATGTAGATTTAATTGCTGGCAAAGAATATAGAATTGAAAATGTACAAGTATTATCTAAAACTAAATTAGGAGATACTGTTGCTACAGCTAATGGATTAACAAGTATAGGTACTTTGAGTTCGTTGTCAGTAACCGGAAATGGAGCATTTGGAAGTATTAGCTCACCGGGCGCATTAACTATTAGTTCGACAGGTGATATAACAATAAACAATCAAAAAATTACAGGGCTAGCAACACCTACTAGCAATACAGATGCAACAACAAAAGCATATGTTGATAATTCAACTTTAACAATACCTGTTGCATTTTCTTTAGATATTACTGGATTAACTGGGCCAAATCCAGCAGGTACAGGAAACGGGCCAATTGTAGATGTTGGAAATATACTACAGAGCATTAGCCCTGCAACTAGTTCGAGAAATGGCACAGTTGCTAAAATTCATTGCACGAGTTACGCAGGTGCAGCAGTTACTGGAATTAACGTAACTGTAACAACAGACAGTTCAGGGGTATTACAAAAATCTACAATAGCTGTCGATAGTGCTGGCACACAAAACGAAACAGTTATACAGGATATTGCAGCAGCAAATACAGCATCGGGTTTGGTAGTTTTAACTCCGACACGATACACAATGACATTTACAGTTACGGGCGCTACGTGGGTATTTACTAGCACAAGCAATTATCCTTAACATCCGATAAATACTAATAGCAAGGGGTTATTTAAATATGGCGTATACAATTAACAAATACAACACAGATCAGTTAACAATAGTACAAGATGGTACGTTAGACCAAACAACTGATTTGAAACTAGTTGGTAAAAACTATGCAGGATACGGCGAAATACAAAACGAAAATTTTGTATTTTTGTTAGAAAATTTTGCAGGGTCTAATCAACCACCGAGGGCAATTAGAGGGCAAGTTTGGTTTGATAGTGCAAACAGCAAACTAAAATTCAATGACGGAACAAAATGGCGTACAACAGGAGGTGCTGAAATCAGTGCTACCGCCCCTGCTGGCTTAGCAATTGGTGATTTTTGGTGGGACACTACAAACGAACAATTATATTCGTACAACGGTACTGACTTTGTATTAATTGGTCCTCAAGATGCTGGATCAGGAATTACCCAAATGCAGAGTAAAACTGTACGCGATACGACTGCAGTTAGTAGAAGTGTAATTACAGCTACAGTTAATGACGAAGTAATATTTATTATTAGTCCTTTACAATTCACGATTGATTCTAATGACGCCCAAAATGCTATTACAGGATTTGATGTAATACGTGCAGGTGTAACCCTTGTCAATACCCCTAATGACGCAGCAGGAATTACTAGCGGAACACAACGGTTCCATGGTACAGCTACTAACGCTGAAAAGCTAGGTGGCAAGCTTTCAACAGACTATATTACAGCAACTCCAGGAGTTCCGACTGTATTCTCGGAACTTGTTAATATCCAAATTGACGATGGCATTGCCATTGGTGCAGGGTTAGATTTAAAATTATTCATTGAAAACGATAATCAAGGAGTTATTTCAAATACACAAGGTGACGAAATACGTTTTAGAAGCAAAAAAACAGGCGGCTTAATTAAAAATATTGCTACACTTGGGTATTCTACAGATGCTGCAACTCTTAATTATGGGTTAATAAAGCCAGGATTAAATTCAGCAGGTACTGATAATGAATTAGTAGCATTAGGCGATGTTAGTAATACATTTGCGGCTGTGTATGCTACTAATCTTTATGGATTATCAGAAAAAGCAAGTGCATTAGTAGTCGGCGGCTCGGCTAGAGTTGGTGCAGTTGATACTATTGGAACCGGTACTAGTAGTACTGTTGCAGTTAGAGATGCAAGTGGAAACTTAAATGCGGTATTATTCCAAGGTACTGCAACAAGCGCACGTTATGCTGACCTTGCAGAAAAATACACAACAGCAGAAGAATTACCAGCAGGTACAGCAGTAGCAGTAGGCGGCGAAGCAGAGGTTTGCCCAGCAAGTGCAAGTAATCATTGTATTGGTGTTGTTTCAACAGATCCAGCATACATGATGAACAGTGATAGTGATGGTCAATACATTGGTCTTAAAGGACGGTTACCTGTAAGAGTTAAGGGTGCAGTTACAAAAGGCGATGCAGTTTATGCAATGTCAGATGGTGTATGTACAACTATTTCAACAACAGCCATGGTAGGAATTGCTCTTGAATCAAGTGATGATGCAAATGAAAAACTTATAGAGTGTGTGTTAAAAGTATAAATATACGTAGTTAATAAAGAGGATATAGTATGGCAGTTACAGTGGGTCAAACAATAGGCGAAGCAGAATATACGACATTAAGATCGGGTATTAATCTTGTAATGGGTACACCCACTGGTCTTGGACTAAGTGCTGCTGGTTATAATCAAACATTATCTGCCCCACCTGTTAGTCCAGGAGATAAAGTACTTGCTGCAGATTGGAACAGCCTAAAATCTGATATCGATAAAGCATATACGCACCAGATAGGATCAGGACCCAGTCCTGCACTTGCTACTGTAAATACTGATACTGGAATTACAAAAGTAATACATGATGAACTTGAAACTATAGTTAATCTTGTTAAAGATGCAGGAACTAGATTTTCATTAGGTGCCGGACAATTTTCGACAATATCTGCTAGTAGTGTAACAGCAACAAATTGGAACGGAACAAAGATACATGACATTACATTTACTTGGCCAACCTTAAATGATGCAAAGGCATTTTTTAATTCTGGTAGCCGTCTAAGGATTTCCACATCATTATCGTATGCAGGCGGTGAAGCAAAAACATTAGATTGGCGGACAATGGTATCTGATACAGCTATTATTGCTATTAACTACGTTGATGCATACAAAGAATCTGGAACCGGCGGAACTATTAGTAACAATGATGGGTATTATGATATTACTACTACAGAACGTGAACTTTATGTTCGCGGAGGCGCAAATCCTTATTCAGAAAACCGATATAAAGTCCTAGCAAGATCAATTACTAATGGTCTTCGAATTCGTGTGTTATATGAAGACAATGATACTGGCGACCAAACAGGATCAGGACCGCCAGTTGATGAAAACGTACAAGGTACACTAACTAGTGCATTATCTTATGTATATGCCACAGGTGCAAACGTAGCAGCAACAGCTCCAACTATTGCAACTGGTGACACACATAATTTCTAATTTAACTTGACATCTCGTCAATTGTAGTGTATAATATATATTATACATGGAGAGTCACGAATGGACGAACGATTAGAAAAAGCCCTAGAGTTTTCTAACTTTTTAGAAACACAGAATAATCAAAAGCGCATATTTTTAGCACAGTATAAGGAAAATCTTGTACATTACACTCACGGACACAAGTTTACAGTTACGCAAGAATTAATTAATTTTTTACATACATTATCAGAAATGCACCCATTAGATGCCGTAGTATTAGATGATAATAATACTCCGTATGCTGTTACTAACATTGACGAATTTGCAAAAGAGATAATGGGCGTGTATGTATTTGCATCTCGTAAGTATGCCAGTGACTATGAATCAATTAAGAAAAATAGATCAGTACACGGATTAATCGATTTATGAAACAAGGAGTTTTACTTTTTGCATTTAATAACAACAGTGTTGATTATGTAAAACAAGCAATCTATTGTGCAAAACGTATAAAAACGCACCTCAAATTGCCAGTACAACTTGTTACTGATGCAGAGGATTATATTAAATCTGCTTATCCGTTTTACAAACAATATATCGATATAGTAACTCACAGAGATGCCCCAAAGGGTCATACTAAAACATTCTATAACGGCATTTATAGTAAAACACAATTAGAATGGAAGAATTCTGCACGTAGTGATGCATACGAAATAAGCGTATTTGAGAAAACATTAGTAATTGACACAGACTTACTATTGTTTAATGACAAGCTATTATCGTGTTTTAGCACAAGCGAAGACTTTATGGTTGCAAAACATCACGAACTTGTTAATCTTAACGGAATAAATTTTGATAAAGTGGGCGATAAAACTATTCCGATGTATTGGGCAACCATACTTTATTTTACAAAAAGCAACACAGCTAAGACGGTATTTGACTTAGTTGCACATATAAAAGAAAACTATAATTATTACAGAACAGTTTATGACATACCAGAATCTAAGTTTAGGAATGATTTTGCATTTAGTATTGCTGTACATATGATGAGTGGATTTGAATCTAGTACAGAATGGCCACTACAATTAAACAGTGACATGTGGGTGTCGACAGATAAAGATGTACTATTAGATATTACTGATACTACTGTTAAATTACTTGCACATAAATCTTATGATTATTTGCCTGTAAAACTTACAGATGCAACAGTGCATGTTATGAATAAATTTAGTTTAAATTCGTTTATAGACAAGGAATTTGAAAATGAGTAACGGTATTTGCGTAGTAGCACAAAATAACTCAACAACAAATTATGTTAAACAAGCATATGCACTTGCGTTAAGTATACTTGCTAAATCTCCTAACACAAATATAAGTTTAATTACTAATGACGAAGTTCCATATAATGTATTTGATAAAGTAATTCCTATACCATGGAGTGATATTGCACACAATGATTGGAAGATCGAAAATCGATATAAAGTTTATCATGTAACGCCATATACTAATACTATTGTGTTTGATGCAGACATGTTAGTATTAGACAACATTGCTCCTATTTGGAATAATTTACATAACCTTTCGTTTGCTACTAATGTTAAAACTTATCGAAATGAAATTATTACTAGTAGATATTATCGCAAGGCGTTTGATGCAAATAATTTGCCAGATGTATACACTGGTATGTATCAATTTAGTAAAAGTACCGATGCTCATAACTTTGTTAATTTTCTAGATGTAATAATGAAAAATTGGAGAGTTTTTTATAAAAAATATGCACATAAAAACATGCAAAATTGGAACAGTGTAGATTTAAGTGCAGCATTAGCATTAAAGATTTTAAACTTAGACAAATATGCATTAAATAGTAATAGTATGTTATCATTTACACATATGAAACCTCACGCACAACATTGGCAACATGTACCTAACAAATGGACAGACGTATTACCTGTAGACTTTGGAAATGATACCATTTATATTAATGGTTATAAACAATCAGGCGTATTGCATTATGTTGAAGATGATTTTCTAACAGACGATATGTTAACATGGTTGAGAGAAAAGATATAATGTATTATGTGTATTATGACAATACTGGAAATATAACTTCTGCTACAAATATGCAAGATGCTTCGTTCGGCCCCAATTTTGTAGAAGTTGATTTACAAACTTATGAAGAATTTTCAAATAACATTAAGCAACTTTTTGATTATATTGTAATTAAAAATGCAAAAATTTCAGGAAAAATGCATATTGTGTCGCGAGACTTAGATAAACATGAGAAATTAATGCAGACTACAGGCGTCATTGCTAAACAAGAGATATCTAAAAACTTGGTTATTATAACACAGGATATAACTAACGGTAAGTGGATAGTTACGCATACAATGAATGATGTAAATTGTTCTTTATTTGCTCAAGGCGGTGATCATATCAAAGAATATTATGTAGTTGATACTGCTAACAGGTTTATATTATTAGATACGTTTCGAGTTAATTTAAAAGTTCTTGCAGCACAGGATACTGTTATTATAAACGATTATAATAAAGAGATATGTAAGCAACCAATTAGCCTTTTATGTAGTTCACATCACGTAAAACATATACATATTGTACAGGAGTAATAAATGAAAATTATTGATTATGATATTGTTTATCTAAGCTATGATGAACCAAACGCAGAAAAAAATTACGCAGATTTACTTACTAAAGCGCCGTGGGCAAAGCGTGTACATGGTGTAGAGGGTAGTGATGCCGCACACAAAGCATGTGCTAAACTAAGTGAAACAGATCGATTTATCACAGTCGATGGCGATAATATTATCCGTCCTGGTTTTTTAGAACAAGACATAGATATTCCACAAGGTAGTAATTTAGAAACTAGTGTTATTAGTTGGTGCGGCAAAAATGAGATTAATGGGTTGCTATACGGTAACGGTGGATTAAAGTGTTGGCCAAAAGAATATGTATTAGAAATGAAAACACATGAAAATGCTGATGTTAACAATGTTGCAGCTCAAGTAGATTTTTGTTGGGATCTAAAGTATATTCAGCAAAACAGTTGTTATTCAGATGTTCATAATAATGCAACTCCACATCAAGCTTGGCGAGCAGGTTTCCGTGAAGGTGTTAAAATGGCACTTGATCAAGGTGCTAAACCTACTAAGGATCAGTTTCTTAGTGGCCATTGGAAAAACTTACACAGGCTTTGGATTTGGTTAATGATAGGCGCAGATGTAGAAAACGGTGACTGGGCAATCTACGGAGCCCGTGAAGGCTTATATAAAACAATGTGTACTGATTGGGATTTTGTACAAGTAAGAGACTTCGAGTACCTCAATAGTCTTTGGAAAAATGAATACAGTAAAATTACTGAAGATATGCTGCCCTATGAAATTATGGGATTAGGCGAAACGCTTATTCATGAACTTGATATTCCTATTGCTTCAACTCCGTTAGATCGGCAACAAAGTAAATTCTTTAAAACAGTATATCAAAATCCTAGTAGAAATCCTACTCAACAATTTGTGATTGATCCCGAATGCCAGATTTAAATACATTTCCGCAAGTCAAAAAAGAATTAGATGCTGTTGGGTGTGGATTTTGTCTAGCTAAATGGACCCAAGTAACTACGCACTTAGGTTCTGGCATAACACATAGCTGTCATCATGTAGGTGCTCATAAAATCCCATTAGATGAACTTGCTACTAATCCAGGTGCATTACATAATACTAATTTTAAAAAACAAATTCGAAAAGAAATGCTTGCAGGCAAACGTCCTGACGAATGTGACTATTGTTGGCGCATAGAAGATAACACTAATAATTTTAGTGATAGGATTACTAAAAGTTCAGAACAATGGAGTACTATTGATAAAGATAAAATAATAGCATCTACTGGTAATGAAAATGTATATCCAAGATATGCCGAAATTAGTTTCTCTAACGTTTGTAATTTTAAATGTTCGTATTGCGGCCCGGCATTTAGTAGCAAGTGGACTGAAGAAATAAAAACTAACGGTCCTTATAAATTAAAAAATAATCATTATAATAGTATTAAAGATACCGAAGTACCTATCCTTGAAAGAGAAGAGAACCCATACATTGAAGCGTTTTGGAAATGGTTTCCAGAAGCTGTAAAGTATATGCAAGTATTTAGGATCACAGGCGGCGAACCTTTATTAAGCAAGCATACTAACCGCGTGATTCAATACTTAATTAATAACCCACAACCTAATTTAGAATTTGCTATAAACAGTAATGCATGCCCGCCGGATGGAATTTGGAAGAACTTTGTTAATTCTATAAAAAAATTAGAAGCCTCAGGATCTATTAAGTCGTTTTCGTTATTTACAAGTGCAGAAAGTGTAAACGAGCAAGCTGAGTATAGTAGAGACGGAATGGATTGGGACGTTTTTAATAAAAATATTAAATATTTTTTAGAAAATACTAATAATATTAACATTTGTTTTATGAGTGCATTTAATATTTTTAGTCTTCCTACAATTCATAAGTATGTGTGTCACATAGAAAAGTTAAAACGCAACTACGGCGATCGGATACATATGGATTTTGCGTATGTTAGGCATCCAGAATTCCTTGACATTAAGATTGCAACTAAAGAAATGATTGAATTATATTTAAAATCCACAATAACCTATATGAGAAATGAAAAAAATAAAAGATTTAAAATAGAAGAAATTATAAAATTAGAAAGAATATATAATGATTGTATTGCTCGTTTTAAAAAGAATACTAATGTAGATGCAGACAGATTTAGATTTGTACAATTTGTTAACGAATACGACCGGCGAAGAAATAAAAACTTTTTAAAAACATTTCCGGAATATAAAGAATTTTATAAATTATGTGAGAATAGTAATGTATGATGTAATTTTTATAAGCTACAACGAAGCTGAAGCAGATACAAACTGGAACGTGTTAAAAAGAAAAGTTCCGTGGGCTACTCGTGTGCATGGAGTTAAAGGAATACATCAGGCGCACATTCAAGCAGCCAAACAGGCATTTACTCCTATGATATGGATAATTGATGCAGATGCACAAATTGTAGATGACTTTGACTTTGGGTATGTTCCTACTCGTAATAATAGAGATGCAGTACATGTATGGCGCAGTTGTAATCCTATCAATGATTTAGAATACGGTAATGGCGGAGTAAAGTTATTTCCAAGACTAGCAACAGTTAATATGGATACAACTACTACTGACATGACAACTAGCATTAGTAATAAATTTATTCCAATGGATCAAGTTAGTAATGTTACAGCATTTAATGTTGATGAATTTAGCACTTGGCGCAGTGCATTTAGAGAGTGTACTAAACTGTCGAGCAAAGTGATAGATAGGCAAAATAATGAAGAAACTGAAAATCGTCTGCGTGTCTGGCAGACAGTAGGGAAAGACCGTCCTCATGGTGAGTATGCTATTAGGGGCGCAACAGCAGGCACTGGTTACGGAAGAGCAAATCAAGATAATGTAGAAGCACTTAAAAAAATAAACGATTTTGATTGGTTAAAGGAAAAATTTAATGAAAACATATGAATTATTAGACAGATTTGAATTGTTATATCCTACTGAAAGTAACCTTGCTGATTTAAGAAGATCGTATATAGATAAAGATTTAAGCAGTATTTTTCGGCTTATTGATGCAGATGAGGATCTTCGTAAATCAGTATTAGAACAAAACCTACACAGTATTTTTAGACTATTGCCAGATGAATACGAAGATTTGCGTAAAACTATAGTAGAAGAAAATATTCATAGTTTGTTTAGACTATTGCCAGATGAACATGAAGAATTGCGTAAAGCAGTAGTTGAAAAAAACTTACACAGTATTTTTAGACTATTGCCGGATGAACATGAAGAATTGCGTAAAGCAATAGTTGAACAAAACCTACACAGTATTTTTAGACTATTACCGGATGAATACGAAGAATTGCGTAAAGCAATAGTTGAACAAAACCTACACAGTATTTTTAGATTAGTCGATGGCGAAGTTAATGGAGAACTTGAAGAATTGCGTAAAGCAGTATTAGAACAGAACTTACATAGTATTTTTAGGTTAACTAATGGCGATGAAGAATTGCGTAAAGCAGTAGTTGAAAAAAACTTACATAGTATTTTTAGATTAACTAATGGCGATGAAGATTTGCGTAAAGCAGTAGTTGAACAGAACTTACATAGTATTTTTAGATTAGTCGATGACGAAGATTTGCGTAAAGCAGTAGTTGAACAGAACTTACATAGTATTTTTAGACTATTGCCGGATGAATACGAAGAGTTGCGTAAAGCAGTAGTTGAACAGAACTTACATAGTATTTTTAGATTCGTCGATGACGAAGATTTGCGAAAACTTGTATTAGAAGATAATATTTGGAAACTTTGGCCTATTCTAGATCGATATGTCGACACACAGTTTGTAGCAGCATTTAAAGACTTTTTTGTTAATGAAACTGAAATTTGGGACGATTGTTTTAGTCGAGGACAAATAAAAAGTAAACTATGGATTGTCAAAGAGCTTACAAAATTAAATTTAGATTTAGGTACAGTTTTCTTGTGTGCAGGATGGTATGCTACGTTAGCTACTATGTTGTTTGAAAGTAAGATCAAAATAGACAAGATACGAAGCTTTGATATTGATCCTAATTGCCAAAGTATTGCCGAAACATTTAATAAACCGTGGGTTAAGGATAGCTGGAAGTTTAAATCATCAACAAAGGACATTATGGATATTAATTATGTGCATGACGTCTATGAAGTGATTAAATTCGACGGAACACAGTGTCCTTTAGATGATACACCTGACACAATTATAAACACAAGTTGTGAGCATATAAATAACTTTGAAGAATGGTATGCTAAGATACCAGATGGAAAACTAGTTATTTTACAAACTAATAATTATTTTGAAATAGAAGAACATGTAAATTGTGTAGACGGATTAACTGACTTTGCAAGTCAGTCACCGATGACATCAGTATTATATGAAGGTGAATTGCCTTTAGAAAAGTACACAAGATATATGAGAATTGGAATCAAATGAATATAGCATGGATTGGCTTAGGTAAATTAGGGTTGCCGTGTGCAGAAGTTATTGCACAAAAAGGACATAATGTAACTGGATACGATATTAGTAATAAAAAAAGCTCTAAAGTATTTGTGTCCTCCACAATTAAGAAAGCAGTTCAAAGTGCAGATATTGTCTTTATAGCAGTGCCAACACCACATGACCCGGCCTATGACGGATCGTCTCCCACGTCACATCTACCACCTAAGGACTTTGATTATAAAATTGTAAAAGATGTACTTGAAGAAGCAAACACCCATATGACTCCTGCTCAAATGCTTGTACTTGTAAGTACAGTATTACCAGGCACAGTACGTAGAGAATTTATTGATCTTGTCCCTAATACACGATTTGTTTATAATCCTTATTTGATTGCTATGGGCACAGTAGCTTGGGATATGGTCAATCCTGAAATGGTTATGATTGGCACAGCAGACGGAACCGAAACAGGTGATGCAAAACAACTTGTAGATTTTTATAAAACAATCATGGAAAACAATCCTCGCTACGTAATTGGCACCTGGGACGAATGTGAGTGTATTAAAGTTTTCTATAATACATTTATAAGCACTAAAATTGCCCTTGTAAACATGATACAAGACGTAGCAGTGCAACAGGGTAACATTAACGTAAACGTTGTTACAGGCGCTTTGTCGCAATCTACACAGCGTATTATAAGTCCAGCGTATATGACAGCAGGGATGGGAGACGGCGGCGCATGTCATCCTAGAGATAATATTGCTCTGCGTTTTCTAGCAGACAAGTTAGATTTAGGATACGACTTGTTTGACTCAATGATGATAGCAAGAGAACAACAAGCACGGAACATGGCTATTGAAATTTTAAACCACGGCGATCGAATACAGTTTAGTAGCGATAGTTATAAACCGGGTGTTGAATATACTGACGGTAGTTACAGTCTATTAGTGCAACATTATGTAAAAGAACTTGGTGGACGGATTGTTGATAGCAACCCGTTAGTGTATGTTTTAGTTCATCCAACGTGCAAGCCAATAAATAATGTATATAACTTCGATCCATGGAACAGCTACGGAGTAAAGTATGAAACTTAGTTTAAGAGAAATGCAAAAAGAAAGTGCTAGGGCATTAAATTCAATGCAGGCAACAAACAACAACATCTATCAATTTAATAAACAAGCACATCACAACAGTCAAAATTGGTATGCAGCAGTAATAGATTGGTATGTTAATGAGCACGGTGACCTGCCCAGTAAAGTAGGACCAGGCAAAGATATCAAATTAGTTTTAGATGATTAATGAAATATGCGTTTATAGATAAAAGTCAACTGTGGCATAAAACAACTTTTGATATGCTGCCAGAGATCGAAACATCTGATGATATACAAATATATCCTATTGAATATTCCCCAGGAATAGACGAACCAATCGACCAATGGATGCAATTAGTAATAGACGGAACAAATAAAGAGTTTATTAAACACAATAATGTTAGAGTAGTACTTTTTGATTTATTTGAAGCAAGTAAATTTGTTTATACCGCAGCACAATTATTAAACAAACATTTACAAAAGAAAATTTATGTAATAACTTGTGATCAACTATTACCTAATCAGTCTACTAACGATTTACATTTTATTTTTCATAACTTTTGGAGTGCTTGCATGTATCCTCAGAATAGGCCTTGTAAATATTTCAGCAACAAATTATATATAAATTGTACTAGAGTAGCTCGCCCTCATAGAGCACAATTAATAGAAGAATTAATTAACAATGATCTTTTTGACTTAGGGTATAATACAATAAGCAATAAGGGAAACGAGTTAACAAATTATTTTAGTAATAATCCAACTTCAAAAATTCCTAATCAAAAATTTGATGTATTAGACGTTAGTGATTTAATTAACATAAACCCTAATAACTTTGTACCTACGAAACAGTGTAAAAGGTCTTTCGTCTATATTGCTACAGAAACGTTAGTTGATAACACTCGCTTATTCTTTTCAGAAAAAGTATATAAACCAATAGCAATAGGAATGCCATTTATGATATTAGGTAATCCCGGAACATTAAAATCTTTAAAACAAATGGGGTATAAAACTTTTGATAAATGGTTTAACGAAGACTACGATAACGATATTAATTTATCAGATCGAATAAAAGTTATTACAGATAATTTAAACTATTATAGAAATTTTACACCTTGTGAATTAACAAACATTAGATCTAAAATGCGGCCGATAATTAAACATAATCAAAAAGTATATAGGCAACAATTTGTAGAATTCGATGCTGAAAGATTAAGGCCTGTTATACAAGGAATTATAAATGAATAAAGGAACTATTATAGTAGTCGATGCTTGGAAGCATTGTGAAAAAGAAGATGTAATACGATTTCCGCACCTCGAACAAGAAGCAAAATTGTTTGGTAGCTTTTTAAATCTACGTTTAAAAAGTTTAAGGTCAAGTTATGCAATTATACATTGTGCAGATGGTAGAGAGATAATGGACGAAATTGATACTTCGAAAGATATAGTAATCAATAAGATACAAGAAACTCCAGATACTACCGGACCATATTATTTTTGTGGGTTTCATTTTGGACGATGCATAGATAGAAAATATACCGAACTAAACAGAACTTCACATATTATTGTAAATTTAAGTTTGCTGTATCCAGGGGATGAGTATTATAAGATTGACAAAACTAAAAATATGTGCTACAATACATATAGAGGTATGGAAAAATGCAGTATGATTTAATTGATCTAGGTGGTGGCAGTAAAATAGATATTAACTTTCCGCACCCAGATGACCATAAGAGATGGCGCAGAAATTTAAAGATACTGGGCAAACCCTGGAAATATCGTAAACTTTTAGAAAATCCTATAGAATTTAAACATAATAGTATGGGATACAGAACACATGAATTTGACTTTGACAATGATGGTGAATACATTATCCACATTGGATGTAGTAATACATACGGTCTATACTTACATGAACATGAACGTGCTTCAAATCTTATAGAAAAGAATTTAAATATAAAAACCTACAATTTAGGCCTGTGTAGCGGTAGTGCAAATTACATTATGATGAATATAGCTAATCTATTGTATAATGTATCAAACAAACCAAAAGCAGTAGTTATACAATGGCCAAAGCATATGAGACTAAATTTTCCGTATACACATCCTAGCAATGCGGTTATGCGGATACAGCCCATGGCATCCCAAAAAGGTTTTGGACCCTTTATACAAGGCGAAATTAACCCTATAGAAACACATTCTAAATGGTGTCGTCAACATACTTTAAATTTATTAAATAGTTTCGACATTAACGCTATTGAGTATGATATAACATCTGAAGAAAACTTTTATAACATATCAGAGATTGCACGGATAGACTATGCTTATGATAATACCCATATAGGCACATTAACAAACGAACACATATTTAATTATGTTAAGGAACAGCTATAAATGTTATTTGAAAATTCGCAAGATAACTGGGAAATTGATCTTCCTAAAAATATAACTAATATTGGATTAAAAATATCTGGTGGCGCTGATAGTGCAATTGTGTGTTATATGTTAGCAAAGTATGTAATGGAAGAACGCCCAGACATAACAATTCATCCTGTAACAGGTGTTGCCGACAATAAACTATATCAGCAAAAGTATGCAGATAGTGTATTGAGAAAGGTTGAAGAACTAACTGGAATAGTGTTTGGCAAACATCAATATAAAGATGTTACAGCAAGTAGATATATTTTAGATCAAGAAGACTTTTTAAAGTCGTTGTATGAACAAGAACTGTTTAATTTGCATTTTAGCGGCATCACAGCTAACCCAAGTAAAGACGATGCTCCGCATTTGTATACCGATATTTCGTCTATGCCGACTGATGACAGATCGAAACAACTTGTAAAAAAAGTCAATTATCGTGTTCCTCTTATTAACATAGATAAACGCGGCGTTGCTGAACACTATACTCGACTAGGAGTAATGGATACATTATTTCCTGTAACTAGAAGTTGCGAAGCAATAGTAACCGATTCAGTGTATAACATCGACAAGCATTGTGAAGTATGTTGGTTTTGTAAAGAACGCTATTGGGGATTTAATAGATATGTATAACTATGCTGATATAAGATCAATTCATCTTGAAGTAACACAAAACTGTCAAGCTAGTTGTCCTATGTGCGATCGCAATATGAATGGTAAAGGTATTAATCCTCACATTAATTTAGATGAACTTAGTTTAGAAGATTGTAAAAAAATATTCCTCCCAGAGTTTATTGCACAGTTAGACACAATGTTTATGTGCGGTAACCTAGGTGATCCTATTGTAGCACGAGATACATTGGAAATATTCAAATACTTTAGAGAGCATAACCCTACAATGTGGTTAAGTATGAACACCAATGCCGGCGCAAAGAGTGTTGCTTGGTGGTCAGAGCTTGCAGATGTTATTAATAAAAAGGGTGCAGTTATATTCAGCGTAGACGGGTTGCGTGATACTAATCATCTTTATCGTCAAGGAGTAAACTGGGACAACGTAGAGCGTAACATGCAAGCGTTTATTAATGCCGGAGGCAGAGCACGTTGGGACTTTTTAATATTTGAACACAACCAACATCAAGTAGAAGAAGCAGAAGCACTTGCTAATAAGTGGGGTTGTGAAAAGTTTATGAAGAAAAAAACTGGACGCTTTATTACGCAGGATTCTAAGAAGAAAGAATCTCATCAAGCCCGCGATAAAAAAGGCAACAATACAACTGAAATTAAAAAACCAAATGCAAAGTATGTTAACAAAGCACTTAGCAAGCAAGAAGTAATTATTAACAAGTACGGCACTATGGATGCTTACTATGATGCAGCTCCTATCATTTGTAAAGTAAAGAAAGATAATAGTTTGTTTATTACAGCAGAGGGCCTAGCAATGCCGTGTTGTTGGACTGCTGGCCGTATGTATAAATGGTGGCACAAAGATCCCAAAGTAGAACAGATATGGGACTTTATCGATAAAGACGCCCTTAATGCACGTAACGGCTTAGAGAAAGTATTTGCTACAGGTGCATTTGACAGAATACAAGACAGCTGGAATAAACCAAGCTGCGGCGATGGAAAACTAAAGGTATGTGCTATGAAGTGCGGATCCGAGTTTGATCCTTTTGCAGAGCAGTTTACTTAAAATGAAATTTAATCCCACTAAACATATAGATTACAGAAAAAAAAGATTGCAACAAACTAATATTAACAATAAGAAATTGTTTATTGAAACTATTAAATGGGGAAGCGAACACATATGATATGGCTTAGTGGCGACAGTTGGCTTGATTGGAGGTCGTTAACAAAGTCGGGGTTACGGATGGACGACAGTATCGAAGGCCGGTTACAAAATGACCATTATCTGGTGCTTTCGTTTGCTAGAGGCGGCTCTGGAAACTTAAAACAGCTAGACTTGATACAACAGTATTCTTTATTTAATGTTAAGTTTCCAGACTACTGGATACATTCTTGGACAGAAGTTGGCA
>Ga0209137_1000245_pt1 | contig 59501 bp, 28 predicted proteins | sample SaaInl5LU_22_DNA_FD_184642 | JGI IMG/M metagenome (GOLD analysis project Ga0209137, IMG submission 184642) | Marine microbial communities from expanding oxygen minimum zones in the Saanich Inlet - ESP_105LU_22_DNA (SPAdes) (version 2) | ecosystem: Environmental > Aquatic > Marine > Intertidal... | reverse complement strand
TTGCTGCTTTAGCACCTACAGCAGCAGCACCTTTTTTAAGAGCTCCGCCTACAGCGTCTGCACCTTTTTTAAGTACATCCATTGGACCTTCGTTAAGAATTACAGCAGGTGTTCCTTCGCACCATTCTAGAACAATTTCAATTTGTAACGGATTAAGTTGTACACTTTCTTTTTTGTCATCGCTTGCTTGTGCTGCACCTTGTGCGCCAGCAGCAACTCCATCCATCATTTTACTAAATGCTTGCATTCCAGCTTGCCAAGTATCTCTTGCTTTGTCAGTGCCATCAAGCGAAGCAAGATATTCTGGATTATTTAATTGGTCAACTGCTGCTTCTATTTTTGACCACACTGCATCAAATTTAGCATAGTTATCTGCTTCTAACGCAGAACTTGCTTGTGTCCACATATCTCTAATAGGCTCAATGTCTTCAGGATAACCTACTAGTTTTGCAGTCATCCAGTCACCTGATCCAATATCAGTATCCATGTAGTCCCATTTAGCAGTCATGTAAGACGGATTAATTGTGTCGTTACCCCAAGCAAGAGCATCTCCCAATACGTCACCTATTTTTTCAAGACCAAATCCAACTAGGGCACCAACAATACCAGTCTTAGCAGCTTTTCCTACAGCAGTTGAAAGGTCAGCACCCTGTAACAAATCTTTAGTTGCTCTTGCTAAGAAGCCGCCGATGGCACCACCTAATGGTCCGCCGGCCATTGACGCTGCTGCCGTTAACACACCTACAGCAATACTTGCTTTACCAGGATTAGCTATAGCCCAGTCACTAACACCTTGTATTGCTTTAACAACCTTACTGTCAGTAGCACCAATTTTAGCTTTTAATTCTTTAAATTTAGCATCTGCATTTTTAACAGGGCCTGCTTGCTTTAGTTGAGCGCCAAGTTCATCGATCTTTTTACTAATAAAACTTGCAGCATCTTTTCCTTTGCCAACCATAGTTCTATTACCGCCTGCATCAGTTGCACCTTGCTCAACTGAGGTAAACAATTGTTTAATTTGATCTGGAGTAAGTTGTGCTTCTACGATATAACGTTCAACATCAGCAACAAAAGGAATAATATATTTTGTTTCTAGTAAACTAAGTCGAGGATCATTCCATCCTTCAGTAATTAGTGTGCGTTTTTTAAATTGTGACTGTCTCATTATTGTACTCCTGCTTTCTTAGCAAGTTGTGTTCTAAGTGCTGCCTGTTGTTTAGGATTAAGTTTTGCAATCGATGCCTTAATAGGATCAAGTACAGGATTAGATTTAGTTGCAGGTGCTGCTGTTTTTCCAGTAACGCCACTTGCAAACCCTTTAGCAAAGTTTTTAATACCAGAACCAACAGCTCTAGTTGCTTTTCCAGCAGCAGTACCGACATCACCAGCAGTTAATTCATCTACCTGTCTATCAACAGCAAACTCAGATATCTTCATTGTGATTATTCCTTAATATCAATTATTATATATTTATTTCAAACTTACTTAAACAACTAATGTATGAGCAAGCTCATACAAGTTTTCGCTAACGCTCAAACTACTTACACTTCGTTTTAATTAAATGATTTATATATGAACAAGCAATATTACGAAGTGATATTGTATTAATTTCATGTAGATCGTTTCAGTCAGACGGAACCTGTTACGGCCCCGTCGTCTAAAAAGATATAACTTCATGTGAGTCTTATCCAGCCATAGACATTGGAAATAGGTATTTGTATTACACAGTTCAATGGGCTCTGACCTTTCCCAACCTACGTCGACATCAGAATATAGTACATAAACTATAAAACAAATTTATAGCTTGTACACTATATTCTTACCTTCCGCTTCGTTCCTGTTGCTAAGAAGTTTTTATGAACATATGTGCTTTTCGATTGCCAACAATCAACCTATATCAACCAGTGAGCCCAATTTGTCTGATGGCTTCCGCACTCCGGTGCGTTGATCAATATGTTACGTGTGTCCTTCTCAGGGGACCTTTTCCACAGCGGTATTTGCAAACTGGCCCGCTAACCTTAGGTGTTGGATTGTTTTGCCTTGATGGAGTGTTCTAGCAATGCCTGTTTGAGTTTGTCTGATCCGCCAACTCTAACATTGATAATACCGTTGTAGTATTCATCAGTTTCAAGTACCCTGCGGTCAAATTGTTCTCTTGCCTCTATGTAGGACATTTCGCCCCTACCTTTACATAGGTATAATATTTCTCTTGTAAACTTATCTTCGCCTAGTGCGGCTACGTCTGCATTGAGTCTATCACTGGAACCCCAGTAGTCTCTCCAATCGCTTTCTTTAGTACCGCGTCTCTTATTCTTCTTGCCTTTGAGTGGTGGCTTAGTAGTTTTAAATCTTGCTAGTTTCTTGCCTATGTATTTCTGGCCTGTAGTGGTATTGGTGATAAGATAAACAAAGCCTTCATACTCTTCTGGTATTGTGTCAATTGTTTGTCCTTGGTAAGTCCACTGCATCAGTTACTTACCAGAGCCTAAATTGTTATTTGTCTTTTCTGGTTACTCGTGTTGTATTGTGCAGTTCGTGTATTTCGTCTGCACGTTCTTTGGCTAATGCACGAATATCACGCAGGCACTTTCGTACTGCGCGATGTGTTCGTACACTGTTTCGTCTTACAAACTTTTCGTTTGCTTTAAAATATTCAAGGTATGCTTTCACAAGTAAGTCATGTGCATCATCTTCTATCACTCTACTACCTCCAAATCGTTGGCGTAGCTAGTAAATCCATTTTCTTTTACAACTCGTAACACATGATTGACTCGTCCAATGAGTTCATCTTTGTGTGAGATAAGGTAAATGTTTTTATTACGGTCACGTGCCATCTTTTTAAGGATGCCCAGTGAGTTTTCAACGCCTGCTGTGTCCATGCCGCTGTCAATAAGCTCGTCGATGAACAACAAGTTAATGTTTTGATATAGACTTTCCCAAACATCACGGAATGCAAAGCTCAAACCTAAGATAAGTCTGTTGCGTTCGCCACGTGATAAGTTATCAAAGTCTAGATCCTGACCTAGCTGTGTAATTTCAACATTCAAATCGTTTTGGAACACAACTTGATGCGGCAATCCAATCTTGTCAAGATAATATGTAAGTCTGTTGTTTAGGTAAGCTAAGTTTTGATCAATGATCTTCTTGCGAATGAAACTATCTTTGTTTGTTAACAGCTTCAGCAAGAACTCTTGATGCTCTTTATAGCTGGTAAGCTCGTTTACAACGTTCCAGTCGACTTTTTGTATAGCAGTTTCATTCAATTCATCAATTTGTACAGCATAAGGGTCGTCATCTTGTTCCTTATTAGCCAAAGTCTGCTTTAAATTGTCTACATTACTTCTATGTTCATATGCTTCTTTAGCATTTTCATAAAAAGTAGTAGGCTTGCCGTTGATATCACCGATCCCTTCAAGTGCTTTCATTACTTCAACTACCTTACCTGCAATCTCTTGTTGGTATGTAGTTGCGTCAAGTAGTTCTTTGTCTTTACGAGTTGCAATTTCTGCTTTTTTATCTGCATGTAACGCCTGACCACATGTGTAGCAGGTTGCATCCTCAAGTTCTGCAATGTCTTTGACAACTTTTTCAACAGCTTTGTCTGCACGAGTCAGTGCAGGCTCTAGTGTGCTTAGTTCTTTTCTAAGAGCCGTAATAGCATTGTTGTGTTCTGTCCAATTGGCTAGCTTTTCGTGTGCTTCAAGTTCTGCTTCAATGTCTAATTTCTCTAATTCTTCAATAGCACTTGCTAGTTTGTCTTGATCTTGCTTGTGTTTAGCCTGCCAAGCACGTTGAGTGCGCTTTAAACTCTCAATACTTGCTTCAATCTTCTCATTTGCTGTTTGAATAGCATTGATCTTTAGAGTTTCTTCTGTAATTGCATCTTTTGTCTGACGAGTTTGCTCTTTGAGTGCATCTGCTTTCTCTGAAAGGATAGTAATACCCAACAGTTGCTCAATAATAGCACGTTGATCGTTAACTCGCATGCTCAAAAACGGTTCAGTATAGGTATTGAGTGCAACAATGTGTTTAAACATATCGTGGCTCATACCCAACAGTGTGTTTAGGTCGTCTTGTGTTTGTCTACTGTCGCCTTGCGATTCGTCTACAAGAGTTTCTTGATCGTTTACATAAAACTTAAAGATATTAGGTGAACGACCGCGTTCAATGCGATAATCGTTGCCATCCTTTTCAAAATGCAGTGTAACCAACATACCTTTTGAGTTAGTTTTGTTGATTAAGTTGTTGCGTTTGATGTTTGTAAGTGCTTGACCGTACAATGCATAGCTAAGTGCGTTAATGATAGTAGTTTTACCAGTACCATTACGTGATCCGCTGTCATCTCCGCCTTGATCTAAGTTTTCACCCAGCACAAGTGTTAGTTGTTCATGGTCAAAGTCTACTGCTTGAGTTTGATTGCCCACGCTCATGAAGTTTTTGACAGTTAAATCCTTGATCTTAATCATATTATGCTTCTAATCCATTATAAATCTGCAACAGCATGCTCTTGTCATAGTTGTTGGTGTCAAGTTGTGCAATTTCGTTGCTTACAATTTGATCTACACTTTCAAACTGTGCAATATCAAGCTCTGTACTCATTTCTTCTAGCTGTTTTTGTGGAATTAGTGTAATTTCACGGCAATTGTAAGTATTGATGAAGGTTTCTTTGATAAAACTTGCTTCTTCGTAGCTGATAGGCAAGTCTAGTGTAACACGCAAGTACATTTTACTCTTAATAAAGGTATCTGCATTATCAATCAAGTTGCTGAGTGTAACAGTACGGTACTTGGGACAGTTAGGCCAGTTAATAAACTCTGGTTCCTTGTTGTTTTCCTTGTCAAGTATCATCATACCTCGATCATCATCGCCTACATCTGCATAATTGTGCGGAAATGCATTACCAATGTAATGAATAGCACCTTGTTTTTGTCTTTTATGGAAGTGACCACTGAATACATAGTCTTGATGTTTAAAATGTTCAGGCTTTAAGTCGCCATGATCAGGCATACGCACCAATGCGTTCATGTAAAAGCTAGGAAGTTCAAAGTGACCAAACAAATACTTTGTTTTGATGTCGCCCATCTTCTTCCATTCGTCTCCAACTAGCCACGGCACTAGTGCAACGTCATCTTCAATAAGAATCTCATCAACAAACGTAATGCCTGGAATGTGCTTTGCAAATGCTGTGCTGTTAACAGAACGTTTGTCTTTATAGTACAAATCGTGGTTACCATCAAAGAAGTAAAACTTCTCAAATGCAGCACCTAGCTTCTCCATGCTTCTGATTGTTGCATCCATAGTGGTAAGATTAAGCGAATTACGATTATGATGCCAGTCACCGCAGAAGATACCAGTCTCGCAACCGTTATCTTTAGCAGTTTGAATGTACCAATCAATAAATTCTTCGCAATCTTCGTTGTGAACACGACTATTGCCTTTTAGACCAAAATGGATATCTGTAAATACCGCAGCTTTTTTAAACAAGATTAGTTCTCCATATATACTTGTTAAAGTATATAACAAAAATTAACAGTTGTCAACCTCTTATTTGGAATCAGTGAACTGTGTAGGTGCTGCTTCTTCATTTCGCTTTACACTAGCTTCCCATTCGCCTGCATTTTGTCTCGTATAACTAGGATCTAAGTCATTCATTTCTAAAATGTCGTCTCTAATATTCTGATTACGCTTTTCAATGTTGATAACACGTACAAAACTGTTAGTAACTGCGGCTGTATAGTATGCAAACGGATTATCTGACTTAGATTCGTCAAACTGCAAGCCGATTTGCGCAAGTTGTAGGATTGCTTGACCTTTCATTTCGTCATTATAGGTATAACCACGAACGTTGCCGCGTGTTGCGTAACGGTCAACAAGTTTTAACCACATCATTGCAAGTTGATTAGTTGCTTTACCGTGGTCTAAGCTAAAATGTCCGTTGTCCATGCCACCTACCCAGTGACTTTTACCAACTAAAATAAGTTCGTCGTTTTCGTTATATTTGTAATGTTGAAACGGCGGAAACGGAAGTTTAATCTTTGTATCTGCTACGGTCTTTGGGTTCTTTTTACGACCCGGTTCTTCTGGAATATGATCAAAAGTCATAACACGGAAGATTAATTCTTCTTTTGTAATTTCTGATGCTAGAGTTTCGCACTCTGCTTGTTTTACTTTTTCACCGAGTGATTTTCTTCGATCATATTCTGTCGAAGACATCTTTTTTGCTTTGTTGCGTTTCGCTTCTGCAACTGTCAATCGATTAATTTTATCTACGCTAGGTAAGATAATATCATAATCGCCATATGTTGGTTCTACGTAACTATTAAACGTGTTTTTTGATCTATGTATTTCTTTAAGTATGTCTTTATTGTTTAGATAGTTCTTGGGTCTCATTGAGTTCTCCTGTTATATATACATTATAATATACTTACTTAATTTTGTCAACTAAATAGTAGTACAGGAGAACAAATAATGAGCATTTTTAGCGCCTTCAATCAATTATCAAGTAAAGTAAATAGTGCCTTTAGCAATGTTACTCAAGTTTCTAGTACTATTAATAATTTTACTTCTAACATTAATAGAACAGCAGGCCAAATACAAAATTTTAATACTTCTGGAGGATTCAGTAGTACACTGAATCAAGTATCTAATATTGCAGGATCTATTAAAAATACCGTAGGACAAATTGACAACATTATAAACTCGGGCGGAAATTTAGCTCAAGCTGGCAGAGCACTTAGAATGGTAGGCAACGCAGCGCAACAAGTTGGATATAATGCTGCTCCTAGAACACGGACTCTAACTAGAGCAGTTATTTCAAGTAACATTAGTTCTGCAGATGCTAGTGATTGGAGAGTTAGTATTTCGGTACCAGAAATACTAATATCAAATAGTTCAGTATTGTCGCCGTTGGCTGGGACTGGAAATAGATTGATCTTTCCGTTCACTCCTACAGTATTAGTAAGTAATAGTGCAAATTATTCTCAAATACAACCTGTCCATACAAACTATCCGTATAATTCGTATGAAAATAGTCAAGTAGATGCGTTTACTATTACTGGTGATTTTGTAAATGAAACATCAGCTGACGGACAATATTTTATAGCAGCTTTGCATTTTTTAAGATCGGCTACAAAAATGTTTTACGGCGGCAGCGACGAAGGAACTCTAGGATTGCCACCAGTTGTGTGTAGATTAAACGGTTATGGTAAACATGTTTTAAATCATATACCAGTTGTGATTACTAACTTTACAACTGACTTACCTAACGACGTTGATTATATCAAATGTACAGTTAATGGCGAAGACAACTATGTTCCAACAATGGTAACTATAACTATTACAGCAGCTCCACAATATGCACGTAGATCGCAAGCTAGATTTAGTCTAACTGATTTTGCTAAAGGAAACTTTGTTGGCGGCGAGGAAGGATTTGTATAATGAAAAGTAAAAATCAAGGCCCTTACGGCAAAACTCCTATAAATCCAGCAGGGTATCTAGATATATTTGTTCCTAGACCTGTTCCGGTCGCCGGCGATGATGTGCTTTATGAAATTATTCCTGCATACACATATAGACCTGATTTGTTAGCATACGACTTGTATGGCAAAAAAGAACTTTGGTGGATTTTTGCACAACGCAATCCTGACATTATTAAAGATCCAGTATTTGATTTTGTTGCAGGAACTAAAATATATCTGCCACAAGGATCGAATCTACAGTCGCAATTAGGAATTTAATGTATGCCTAAATTTAGTTTTTCAAAAATAACATCACAGATAAACAAGGTTAATAATGCAGTTGCATCAGTTAACAGCTTGACACGATCAGCACAAGATGTATCAGCAAAGTTAAATAGAATTGCTTCTTCTGTAGGAGCAATTACTCCGGAGATGAATAAAATTAGAGATTCGGTTGGTGATTTTACTTCTCTTTCTACAAGTGTGTCTCCAAAACAATTTAATTCTCTTGCAACTAGCTTTACAGGACAAGTGTTCAACCCTGGACAGTTGGATAACTTGATACGGAGTCCTGCAGATATAGGAAATGTTGCAGCAGCAGCAGGAGCAATATCACAACAGATACAAGGATTATCTAACTTTGGAACTACTAATGTAAATGCTAGATTATCAAGTGGATTCCAGTCTCCGCTGGGAGGAAATATTGCAGGAATTACTAATGCATTGGGCACAATACAAGGTGTTACTGGTACTTTAAGTAGAGTATCGAGCGAATTTGGCTCAAGTATTTCTTCTATATCGTCAAAAATTTCACAATTTAACGGGTTTGATATTGGTAACCTAAATTCGTTAGTAGGCAGCTTTTCTAACTTTGGTAATTTAATATCAAATCCAATTTCTGTCCTTGCTCAAGATGTGTCACAATTAGTAGGAGCAGTCGGCGGAGAGTTTGATAAGCTTCGACAACTTATTGAAACACAACAATCAATTAATCCATATGCCGACTACTTAGATCTTTCGTTTAAATCGCCTTGGGACACAGCAGGTGTAGCAGCAGGCGGCAATATAGTTGTTAACAAAGGCGCCGCAGCTAGTAAAATTCCAAATCCTTTGCGAGAACACAATCATTATAATTATGTAATTACATTAGGTATCTTAAATTCAGAAGAGTTCAATTATCCTGGAGTATATCGAAGCTCTGGAGATTTTGTACAAAATTATATTATTAAATCTAGTGGTGGCAACTTAGACAAGCGTTATCAAATATTTGACGAAACAGCTGGAAACACGTATAGTGATTTCGGAGATGCTATTACTAGTCATGCAGAATATTACATTGATAATTTAGATATTGATGCAGTTATTGCTCCTAACGCTAATACTGGCACTGCGTTGGGGTCTGCTATAAAATTTGATGTTGTAGAGCCGTACAGTATGGGAGGATTTATTGAAGCACTCATTGGTTCGGCAGCGGAATTAGGTTATGCAAATTATATAAATGCTCCCTTCTGTTTAAAAATTGACTTTATTGGATATGACGAATACGGTAAAAATTCTAGTAGGGAAGTTGCTAACCCTATTTACATTCCTATAATGATTACTAAGGTAGACTTTTCGGTTCAAGCCAAGGGTAGCGAATATGCTGTGCAAGCTGTTCCATACAGTGAAAGCGGATTAGACGACAATGTTCAAAAATCAAAAACACAAATTAATGTCACAGGCGCAGTAGTACACGAAGTATTAAATGGCGATGAAAAAAGTGTAATGGCAGTGTTTAATGAACGAGTGCAAGAACTTGAACAAGCTAAAACAATTGTGTCTGGCGATAGATTTATTATTGCATTTCCTAAAACACCAGACGCATTAGTTAATATAATTGGTAATTTAAAAGATCAAGTAGCTACTGAAAAAACTGCATTAACTATTAATGCTGCTGAACAGCAACGTCGAGAAAGAGGTTTAGCACAAGCAAATGGTGATATTAGTACCGCAAGGAAGCAAAGCGGCATTGATAATAATTCTGTAACTGCTCCTAGTTTATTGTTTAATACACTAAAGGCGTATGCAAGCGATACAAACAACATGAATGAAATTGGACTAAGCACATTAGTAGAAAATACAGCAGACGGCGGGCAAGAAGCGCAAGCAGACCAAAGTGCAGCATATGACGAGAACGGTGATGTAGTAGATATTAGTAATGCAGAAACTAGTAAAGCAGAAAAGGCTAGAACTACACAGTTTCGACAAGGTGAAACAATTACTAGTATTGTTGAAAAAATTGTTAAAAAGAGTAAATTTGCAAGAGATAACGCTACAGAAGAAACAACTAACGGTGTTAGAAAATGGTTTAAAATTGATACACAAGTATTTTTAGATAATAATCCATCTGCTGAACGCCAAGTAGGATCGTCTCCAAAGATTTATGTATATAGTATTATTCCGTATTATTCAGACGAAGCAAAACATACTGGCACAACACAGCGACCTAAAAATACCGAAGGGTTAAAAGCATTAGCACCTAAACAATACAATTACTTTTATACTGGAAAAAATGAAGATGTATTAAACTTTGATATACAGTTTAATAATCAATTCTTTATGACAGCATTTAGTAACTTTGGACAAAATGCTGCAACTGTTGCAACAGGTGGCAGCAAGGTTGCAACTTTTCAAGCTGGTGATGATTCTACAGGTTCTGAAGTTGCTGCTGAAACTTCAAATGCTAAACGACGAGAACCCGGTGCTCAACTGAAAGAAGTCAACGAACTTGACAATCCTACTGGTTCAGAAAGTGGCGATCTAAAATTAAGAATTGCAGAACAATTTCACAATACATTACTAAATCAAACTGTTGATATGGTTACTGCTGAAATGGAAATATGGGGAGATCCGTTTTTCCTTCCACAACAAACTGGAAACTATGTTGGCAAGTCATCAGGAAATCCTAGTGTATTAGATGATGGTACTATGAATTATTTACAAAGCGAAATATTTTGTGTAGTTAACTTTAATTCGCCGTTTGATTATCAAGTTAATGGAGCAACTATGGAAATGCCAAAACGTGTTCCGCAGTTTAGTGGACTGTTTAGTATATGGGCAGTAACTAATACTTTTAGTAAAGGCAAATTTACGCAAAATTTAAAAATGATCAGGCGCCGCGGCCAAGATGACGAGCCCACAGAAAGTACAACTGCAATTAAAGCTGATGGTACTAAGAGCATTAATAATGCTAATACTGAACCAGGATCTCCGAATGCAGCAAATAATAGTGTAAATAGTACAACAGGAGCAGTAAATCCGTGTAGTACTACTTCTCCTATTAGTGCAATTAATAATTTAACAGCATCAGCAGAGGATTTACTAATGAGCCAACCTTTATTCCCAGCTACTTCTACCAGCGGCGGCGACGACATAGCATTTTCTCAACCAGTTGTTCAAATAGGAGGTTTTGCATATAGTCCAAATCAGTCTACATTCCCGTCAGCACCGGTGAATAATAATTCTGGGAATCTTGCACCAGGAACAGTGGCAAGAAATCAAGCAGACGCTTGGCGTGCTCGTCAAGAACGATTAAGAGCAAGAGCAGCCGCCGGCAATGGACCACAATAAGTGAGGATAATACAATGCCTACAATAACAATAACTGATCAAGAAAAATCATTGTTAAATCTAATTGCTAAAGGTGAAGCTGCTGCCGGTGTAGATCCGTACACAAGTTTATGGCCTGGCACAAGCGAACCTTCGCTTGTACAAATGACTTGTTCAGAAGTACAGCGATTTCAAAATCAACGAATTCAGCAAGGTTATAAATCAACAGCATGCGGGCGCTATCAATTTATTAAAAAAACATTAACCGAAGCAATACGAGTTGCTGAAATTGATCCCCTCACAACTCGTTACACTCCTGATGTACAAGACTATTTAATTTTAGCAATCTTAAAAAGATATAGAAAGTTAAACGAATGGGTTGCTGGCACTTATACAACTGATCGATTTATGATTAAACTTTCACAAGAATTTGCTAGTATACCAGTTCCGTATCAAATGCAAGGGCAAAGTCGAGTTGTTAATAAAGGACAAAGTTATTATGCAGGCGACGGCTTAAACAAAGCTCATCATGATCCTGATAGCTTGTATCAACAATTAAATGATATTTTAAATGGAGGAACTGGCGAATCAACTACAGTTGATGTATTACCTTCGGGGCCGAGTGGTGCATTGCCTGAACTAGGGACATCTCCTAGAACGCAAGTTGCTAGATCAACAGCAGGAGCCGGAGTTGGAGCAGTATCTGGCCAAGGACGTCCTAACTCACAACCTGTTTCTAGTTCGACATTGCCAGGAAGTACAACAGTATATGTGTACGAAGTAATCGATCCTCTTGATGATCGATATGATTTTAGAACTGGTAAAAAAGTTAAAGATATTCTAGTACACGGAGTAAGTGCTGCTGCTGCTAGTCCTCATGTTGAAACTAATATTGGACAATCTAATGTTGCATCAACTAATATTGGTGTTGTACCACCTGGTGTTACAGTGCCTGAAACTTCTACAGCTGAAGCAAGTCAGATTTCAGAAGCAGAACAAACGCAAGCACTAGAAGGCAACGCTCCTGTGACTCCGACACCGACAGTTCCAGAAGCGCCGTGTCCTGCACCAGTATCGATAGCAAAAGTAGCAACAACTGCATCATCAGGTGCAGCAGCCGCAGCAACAACTGCATCATCAGGTGCAGCAGCCGCAGCAGCAAATGCATCACAATCAAGCTGGGCAGCTTCTAATCGAGATGTAAATAAACTAGGAGTCGGCGATACACTTACACCGCAAGAAATTCAACGTCTTGTATCTGGAGGCTTATGATAATAATGGAAAGATTAAATGGCACAAGGTAGTTACACACGTTCCTCAACTAGAGTTACTGAAATTCGAGACAGCGGCCCTTACGAGGCAGTTGTAATTAATCACCTAGATACACAATATATGGGTGGATTAGAAGTTGAAATTATTCGCTATACTGGCGCAGGCGGAACTCCAGAACGTAGCGGACAACTTATGAATGTGCGATATTTGTCACCATTTTACGGAGTGACACCAACTGCTGGACTTACTGCAAATGACGGATACGAAAACACACAAAAAAGCTATGGCATGTGGATGGTTCCGCCTGATGTTGGCTCTAGAGTTCTTGTAATATTTGCAGAAGGAAACGCAAACTTTGGTTATTGGATAGGTTGTATTCCAGATGACTATATGAATTTTATGGTGCCAGACGGTCGAGCAAGCACCCAGCGCACAACTGAAGTAACACCACAAAATTTAAAAGGTGCAAAATTACCAGTAGGCGAATATAATAAAAAAATAGAAACAGGAGAATTAGTTGATCCTACGCTATTTAATAAGCCTTATAACAAAGACTTTACTAATATATTAGAAGTTCAAGGATTGTTGTTTGACGAAACTAGAGGAACAACAACCACAAGTGCAAGAAGAGAAATACCAAGTGCTGTTTTTGGTGTTAACACGCCGGGACCTTTAGATAAACGTCAAGGCAATCCTAGAGTTGATATTGGTGCAAGTGGAAAGAAGGCAAATGTACCGTTTAACAGATTAGGCGGATCTAGTTTTGTAATGGATGACGGTAACGATAAGTTTGTTCGTGCGACCCATGCAGAAGACGGTCCTCCATTATATATTAATAAACTTAATAGTGAAGCAGGCGGTGACGAAACTATTCCACACAATGAACTTATGCGATTTAGAACTCGCACAGGGCATCAAATACTTTTACATAATAGTGAAGATTTAATTTATATCTCCAATGCCCGCGGCACAGCGTGGATTGAAATAACTAGTGATGGTAAGATTGACATTCATGCTCAAGATAGCATCAGTATTGCATCTGATAACGATATTAACTTTACAGCAGAAAGAGATTTTAATGTTGACGCAGGCCGTAATATTAACATGAAAGCATCTGCTCGATGGAGTGATGGACAAGGCACGTTTGATGATAAAGAAAGCGGCCGGGTACACATTGAAAGTGCATTTAATACAAAAATACACGTAGGAAAAGATTATAAACTAACAATACTAGGAACATCGGATACTGTTGTAGGACTAGGGATGAAAACTACAGTTGGCGATGATTACAATCTACATGCTAAGAAAAATTATATTTTACAAGCTGATAACTCAGTATACGAAAAAAGTGGTTATTCGTGGTTTAGAGAATCTGCAAGCAACATAAACGACTTATCAGCAGGAATACATTTTGTTAAAACAGCAGCACACAATTTAACAACTACAGAAGGCGACAGCAGAGCATATGTTGCTGGAAATATAGAAAATATTATAGCAGGTTATAAACACGAATCTGTAACAGGTGAAGTACATTTAATATCAAACTCTAATATAAGGCATCAATCTACAGCTGATTATACAGTGATTTCTGCACAAACTATTAATAACGAGGCAACTGGCAATATTAACACAATTTCAGCAGCATCAATCTTTACAGATGCAGCAGCAGAAATTAATAACCTATCAGGCGCAGCAATTAAAAATACTGCCGCCGGCGACTTTTCTGTTGGAGCAGCAAATACAACAATCAAAGGCGGCAATATTAATCTTAACGGCCCAGAAGCTGCAACAGCTACATCGGCAACTGAAGGAGGAAATCCTGTTGCAGCAATTACAGCACTGGCTGCTACTAAATCTATTAATGCAACAGATGCAACTCCTATAGAACCATTAACTACTATAACATTGCCGTACATGTTCCCCGGAGCACAACAACCAGTGCCATACGAAAGTATACTTACAAGGGCTCCTACACACGAGCCATACGTTCATCACGAAAATATGAATCCTGTTGCATTTAAGAAGGAAGAAACAGACAGAGAACTGCCTGGTGCATTAACTCCTTCAGATAGAATTGAAACGCCTGATATCTTTAATAAAAATAAAGCTGTTAATACTAGCAGTAGAACAGTTGTCGGCAGTGGCGGCAATGTTGCTGATTTTGATGGAGGCACCGGTGATGGCAATCTAAATCTTCGAAATGCAGCACCGCTAAGTGAAGATACATTTGATCCTGCAGGCGGCGAAGGTAAATTAGTCACAATTACTGCTAAGAGATCTGGCAAGAGTTGTCAAGTTGCAGAAGTATTTGCTGCTAATTTCCAAGCCTTCTTAGATGAATTTGAACAAGTTTATGAAATTAAAGCACTCGGCGGGTATGCTAAACGTCAAGCTAGAGGCAGTAGATCGTGGTCAGTACACGCTTCGGGAGGCGCAATTGATATTAACTGGCCAAATCCGGTTATGAATACATATCCAAACGGTATGTATAGACCAAGGCCTGCTAACGCTCCGATGTCAGACATGCCAGCAAATACTCTAGCAATTGCCAACAAACATGGCTTAGGCTGGGGCGGCGCATGGAGAAGCCTAGACGATGCTATGCACTTTAGTGCGCATACCAGCGAGGGCGGCTCGTTTAATTTTCCTAGAAATGGCACAATACCAAAAGGTCCAGCAAATGCTAATGAAACTGAATATCCTGTTGTCGATGAAGATAGAGGAAATGATTTAGACGATCCAGAAATTACAGATAATGAAGTAAATACACCTGGAAATCAGAATAGTGATGGCACAGATAATAATGCACAGTAGGGTAAATATAGTATGAGTAGCTTAGAAAAAAATCTTTATCAACGTGTTACAGTACCTGCAACAGCTCGTCCAGCAGTAGCTGGTAGAGCCTATAGGGGATTTAGTACATCCAATTCTGCAAATAACAGTTTTTCACTGTACGATCTTGAGCTCATTAAACAAGATTTAATTAATCATTTCCATATAAGACAAGGTGAAAAATTAAGCGATCCTACATTTGGATGTATAATATGGGACTTATTATTTGAACCGTTTACGCCAGCTATTCAAGAAGCAATTGTTCAAAATGTTACTAGTATTGTAAACTTTGATCCTAGAATACAAGCAAACGAAATAGTAGTTGATACGTACGAACAAGGAATAAGCATTGATTGTTCAATATCCTATATTCCTTATAGTATTTCTGAACAACTTAAATTTAAATTTGATCAAAAAAACGGCCTTCTTTAAAGATAAAAATTAAATACGCACTTTTTCTTATAAGATAAATATTATCAGTAAACAAGGAAACGTACATGTCTTCAAGCGATAGACAGTCAAGGTTATTAGTAACTGAAGACTGGAAAAGAATTTACCAATCATTTAGAAACGCTGATTTCCAAAGTTATGACTTTGACAATCTTCGTCGTACAATGATCAATTATCTGCGTCAAAATTACCCAGAAGATTTTAATGATTATATTGAGTCAAGCGAATATCTTGCGCTAATTGATATGATTGCATTCCTTGGTCAAAACTTGTCTTTCCGTATTGACCTAAATGCTAGAGAAAACTTCCTTGAAACAGCAGAACGTAGAGAATCAATTCTACGTCTTGCACGTATGTTATCTTATAATCCTCGCAGAAATCAAGCAGCAAATGGATTGTTAAAAATTGTAACTGTTAAAACAACTGAAAATATTACAGATAGTGCTAATGCAAAACTTGCAGGTAGAGTTGTTAAGTGGAATGATCAAACTAACTTAAATTATTTTGAACAGTTTATTAAAATTCTTAATGCAGCGCTACCTGTACAAAACTCTATAGGCAATCCATTAAAAAGTCAAGAAATTGACGGAGTACAAACACAAAAATATAGATTTAATGCAACCAACACTGGTAGTGCAATCTACCCGTTCAGCAAACAAATCGAAGGCGTAAGCACACGATTTGAAGCAGTAAGTACTGACATTCAAGGAACTCGTATTGTAGAAGAACCACCGCTTCCTGGTACAAGTCCTGCATTTTTGTTTAGAGATGACGGCCAAGGCGCCGGCTCTAATAATACAGGATTTTTTATGCACTTCCGTCAAGGAAGACTAGACTCTGGACCGTTTAGTGTTTCAAATCCTATTCCAAATCAAATAATTGCAGTAGATTCTGAAAACATTAATAACGACGATGTTTGGCTTTACAATGTAGACTCTAACGGTTTTGAAACAACACAGTGGACTAAATTAGCTAACGTTGAAGGCAATAACATAATCTACAACAGCTTATTTGAAGGCGTGAGAAACATATTCTCTGTTGTTACTAGAATTGGCGATAGAATTAACTTAGTTTTTAGTGACGGCGTTTTTGGCAACCTTCCAGCAGGTAACTTTAAGGTATATTATAGAACTAGTGCTAATGCTAATATGGTTATAACACCAAATTCTATCGGCAATGTTAATATTGAAATTCCTTATCAAGGCAGAAATGGTACGCTTGAAACACTTACATTAGGTATGCGTTTAAACTACACAGTTTCTAACAGCAGCACTACTGAATCAAATGCAAGTATTAAACAAAATGCACCTACTACATATTATACACAAAACCGTTTAATTACAGGTGAAGATTATAATATTGGACCATTGGCAATTAGTCAAGATATTATTAAAACAAAAAGCACTAACAGAATATCAAGCGGTATTAGTAGATACTTTGATTTAAAAGATGCAAGTGGAAAGTATTCTAATACAAGTCTTTTTGCAGACGACGGCGTAATTTATAAAGAAATATACGAGACAAAAACTGATTTTACGTTTGCAACTCAGAGTGATATTGAAGGCGTTATTTATAATACAATTAATGGTATTATAGAATCATCATCATTGAAAAACTTTTACTTTAGTGAATTTCCAAAAATATTAACAACTGATCTAAGTATAGTTTGGAAAAACTACGACCAATCTACAAATAGAAATACAGGAGTATTTACTTCGTCGTCTGACACTAACTCTGTATTTAAAGTTGGAACATTTACAACTAATAATTTAAGATTTGTCGAAGCAGGAACAATGCTTAAATTTACTGCTCCGGCCACATCTCAAGGAGTTCAACAGTATTATGTCCCAGACGGCACACTTACTACTAATGCTAATAAAAAAGGCGCATCAATTTACAAATGGACAAGTGTAGTAAGCGTATCAGGCGAAGGCGATACAGTTAGTGTAACTAATGTAGGAGATGTTATTTTATCAGATGTGATAAATGATGGAAGTTTGATAGTACAAGTTATGCCTAAGATATCAAATACTTTAGTGGATGATTTAAAAGTACAAATCATCGATCAAACATTTGCTTATAATGATTTTGCATTACGATACGATGTCGAAACAAGAGCATGGGCATTAATACTTGCTGAAAATATTAATACAGTTAATAGTTTCTCATTAGGAAAATCAGGAGATATAACTGGCGAAAACTTAGACGCAAGTTGGATGTTGTGGTTTAAAACAAACGGCGAAAAATATACTATTACACATAGAAATCAGAGATATATTTTTGAAAGTGAAAATGAGATTAGATTCTTTTTTGATAGCGCTGATAAAATCTATGATCCGTCAATTGGTCAAATCGTTCGTGATAAAATAGATGTCCTGAGCATTAATGCAGTACCGGGCGATACTAAATCATATTCGAAAGATTTTACATGGACCATTAGCGATGCATATAGAGATATTGAAGGATATGTAGATACAAGAAAAATACAAGTACAGTTTTTTGATCTTGACGATGACGGTGTTGTAGATGATCTAGATTTATTTGACGTAATAGTTGACCCAACTAATAGTTTAGTTGAAGATGCTGACAAAATAATATTTCAAAAAAAATATACTACGTCTGATGGCGCAGAAGATTTTAAATACTTTGCAAATACTACTAGTGAAATCAAAATTAGACAAAACGAAAATGCTATAGGAGCATATAGTCTTCACGACGAAGGACAAGTATTTTATTTGTTAGAAGAAAAAGTATTTAAAACACTAAACAAGGCATTAGGAAATACAACTCTAAATTCTAATTATAAAGCATATACTGGAAGAAGCAACTTAAAGTTTCACTATGTACATGTTGCAGACTCAAATTACAGAATTGATCCAAGTGCAAGTAATATTATTGATACATATTTGTTAACTAAAAATTATGATACTGAAATGAGAAAGTATGTGAATAATGCAATTTCAGTCAAGCCGCTGCCTGCCAGTAATGATCAATTATTTAGAGCCTACGGAAATGATATTAATGCAATTAAGTCAATTAGTGACGAAATGATTTATCATCCGGTTAAGTATAAAATACTATTTGGAAACAAAGCCAACGTAGATCTTCAAGTAAAGTTTAAAATTGTAAGAAATAAAGATATAGTAGTTAACGAAAATGAACTAAAGTCTGATATTATAGAAGCAATTAATAGATTTTTTGCTATCGAAAATTGGGACTTTGGTGAAACATTCTACTTCCAAGAACTTAGTGCTTATATAATGAATTCGTTAACTCCGAGACTATTTAGTATAATTATTGTACCTAGACAAGGAACACAATCTTTTGGAAGTTTATTTGAAATTAAATCTGAATTAGATGAAATCTTTATAAGTTCTGCTCAAGTTTCAGATATAGAAATTATCGACGAAATAACTGCTACTGAATTACAAGCTAGCGGTAAAGTTATCACAAGTGTAACCACAGCAACTACAGGAATAACAAGTGCAACAACAACTTCATCAACATCAAGCGGAGGCTTTAGTTACTAATGGCAAATAATAACAATCAAAACGAAAATTCTTTGCCAGTTCCTGGCGCAAACAATAATAGATCTGCAAGTGATTTAATCCCTAAATTCTTTCGTACAGAAGCTAATAGGAAGTTTTTGCAAGCAACTATGGATCAAATGATCCAGCCCGGAGAAGCTGAAAAACTTAATGGATTTGTTGGTCGTAAAACAGCAAAGTCTTACAAGACAACAGATAACTATATCGGTGACGTTTCGTCAAATAGAGAAAGCTATCAGTTAGAACCTGCAACTGTAATTAAAGATGGTCTAGACAATGTAACATTTTATAAAGATTATAATGATTACATTGGTATGTTAAGTTTTCTTGGTGCGAATACAACTAATCAAAGTAGACTGAATAGTAGTGAATATTATTCTTGGAATCCAAATATTGATTGGGATAAGTTTACAAACTTTCGTGAATACTACTGGGCACCAAACGGCCCTTTAAGTGTTGCTGTTAGAGGTCAAAGTAAAGAAGTAACTAGTACATATACAGTAACACTAGAAGATCAAGGCGACAATCTAGCATATGTGTTCAATGATGGATTAACACGCAATCCTAATTTAAAACTTTATAGAGGACAGAAGTATCGATTTGAAATCAATACTCCTGGACATCCTATGGCGATTGCAATTAGTAGAAGTTTTACTCCTGGCGTTTCCATTATTACTGCTGGTTCAGAAGGCCTAAGAACTGACGGATTATTTGATACTACACTGTATGATAGCAACGATTCGTTGTATGATGTAGGAGAATTTATAGTTCTTCCTTCTAGCGGTAGTGTATCATTTGAAGCTGACACTAATGTTTCGACACTATACCCTGACGGCATTATTAAACTAGGTGAGGAAGGCGAAAGTGTTGCAGTTGCCTATATCGAAAAAGGTATAATTGAATTCACTATTCCATTAAATGCACCTAATCGTCTATTTTACATTAGCAAAAACTCAATTGATACAAGCGGAGTTATACGCATTTATGATATTGAAGAAAATACAGTTCTTAATGTTACTGATGAAATTTTAGGAAAAAAATATTACACTAGTGCAAATGGTGTTGAATTAACAAACGGAATGAAGATAACATTCCAAGGCGATGTTTCTCCTGCAATTTATGCACGTGATCAGTGGTACGTCGAAGGCGTTGGATCTAAGATTGTTTTAATAAATGAACGAGATTTAATCATTCCTGCTGCGTATAGCCAAGACGTACTAGTTCCTTTTGATTCAGAAAATTTTGATAATTTGCCTTTTGCAAATGCGAGTGCATACGCTGTTGACAAAGATTATCTAGTAATCAATCGTGCAAGTTTAGACAAAAATGCTTGGAGTCGTTATAATAAATGGTTCCATAAAGATGTTTTAATCAAAAGCTATGAATACAACGGATTAGCAGTTAATATTGACGAAACATTTAGAGCCAAGCGTCCTATTATTGAATTTGAAGCAGGACTAAAATTATATAATTTTGGTGTTGAAGCAAAAACTGATATTGATCTAATAGATACCTTTACAAAAGATGTCTTTTCTACTATCGAAGGACAACTAGGGTATAATATCGATGGTGTTGATTTAGCAGAAGGCATGAGAATCGCATTTGTAGCCGACACTGACATTCGTGTTAATGGAAAAATTTATCAAGTTAAATTTGTTACAATAAACAATACTCGTCAGATTAGTTTAATAGAAACTTCTGATACAATGCCTTTAGACTTAGAGACTGTTTTTGTTACACAAGGCAACAAGTATGGAGGCCAAACTTTCCATTATCACGAAAATACTTGGCTCCTTGCTCAAGAAAAAACAAAAACTAATCAACCGCCGCTATTTGATTTATGCTGCCCTCTAGGCAACTCTTATGGTGATTTAAATGTATTTAATTCTAGTACATTTAGAGGCACAAAGATATTTTCCTATAAAGAAGGCGACACAACTAATGATGTTGAATTAGGATTTCCGTTATCTTACAGAAAGTTAGAAAACAGCGGAGACATTTTATTTGAATTTAATTTATTAAATGACACGGTTAGTGTACAAAATGTAGATACAGTTATTACTGTTAAAACTGATACTGCAAATTTAAGAAAGTATAAAAATAGAACAACGTTTGATTATGTAAACGGTTGGTCAAGCACTCCTACTCAGAGTAAGCAGTATGTAGTTAAACAATATACTGCAACAAACATTTTAAATAATAATTTTGAGATTGATGTTTTTAATAATGCAGGTAGCTTAAATGATTTAAAAGTTATTGTATACGTTAATAGTAAATTAAAATTTCGTTTAACTGATTACGAACTTGATAGAATAAATGAAACAGCATTGGTAAGATTTTATAACGATCTCTTAATTGACGATGTTGTCACTATTAAAGCATATAGTTCTGCAAATAAAAATAATAATGGTTACTATGAATTGCCTATTAATTTAGAGCGAAATCCTTTAAACGATGACATAACAGAATTTACTCTAGGAGAAGTTATTGACCATGTTGATAGTATGGTTGGAGAACTTACTGAGTTTAGAGGTGTATTTCCTGGAACTAGTAATTTAAGAGACCTTGGTGATTTAGATAAATTCGGCAAAAGATTTGTAAAACATGCAAGTCCGTTAAATCTTTCATTGTATCATTTATTAAACAAAGAATACAATCTAATAAAAGCTCTAACTTTTGCAGGAAATGAATATTCTAAATTTAAAAGAGTATTTTTAGAAACTGCTGAATCTTTAGGATTTGACGGTGAAACCAAACAACATGTTGATAAAATAATTCAAGAAATTAATAAAGATAAAATTAAAACACAGCCGTTTTATTTTTCCGATATGATTTCGCATGGTCCTTCGAATACAATAACATATACTGTTTTAGATAGCAGAATTACAAGTTATGCATTAACTACACCGTTTACGCTGTCTACTTTAAGTGCTAAATCAGTTAATGTTTACTTAAATTCACGTCAATTGGTACACGGGTTAGATTACACGTTTGATCCAGACGGATATGTACTAATAGATGCTGGACAAGAAGTTGATGATATTATTGAAATATATGAATATCTAAGTACTGACGGAACATACATTGCACCAACACCTACCAAATTAGGTATGTACCCTAAGTTTACGCCCGAGTTAACAATAGATGACACTTACCAAACGGCCGAACCATCTACTACTGGTCCTTATAAAATTTACGGGGAAATAGAAAACGGATTTACTAAGGCAGGAACTAGAGGATGGTTCTATCCGATATATACAACGCCTGCTGCTGCAAACGCTGCTGATTTAGCAAATGGTGGTTCAGGAACGTCACATACTAGTTTGTTCATTGGACTGAACAGAGTTCTTTACATGCCTACAACTGACAGTTCGTATGGTGTTTCAGACAACGTAGAATATGATGCATATCCTGTTGGAATTCCATTTATTAAAGGACACGACGGAAGTTACATTAGAGCATACTTAGACTTTAGAGACGAATTGTTATTAGATTTTGAAAAAAGAATCTTTAACAATATAAAAGTTGACTACAATGCTAATACTATTAATGTTGATAAATTTGTCGGCGGCGACTTTAGAACAAACGAATTTACAAAAACAGAAGTAGATAGAAGTTTATTGTCTAACTTTACACAATGGTTAGCATATGTAGACAATGATTATACTGACAACTATTTTTACGATAGATTAAATCCGTTTACATTTAACTATTCATCTGCGACAAATGCTCAAGGACAAACCAATCCAGGATTTTGGAGAGGGTTATACAAACGTGCATTTGACACTGACAGACCTCACAGTCATCCGTGGGAAATGCAAGGTTTTAAAATTAAACCGTCTTGGTGGAACGAAGTGTACGGTACTGCTCCATACACTAGAGACAATTTAATTCTTTGGACAGATATACAAGAAGGCAAAATTGCAGAACCTGGCAATATTAGATATGACTTAGATTATGCTAGACCGGGATTATTAGGATTTATTCCAGTAGATTCATTAGGCAAATTAAAGCATCCACAAGAAAGTGGATATGTACGCCAATTTATTCTAAGACAGTCAACTGGCAATTTTAAATTTGGTGATGAAGCACCTGTTGAAACAGCATGGCGTAGAAGTTCTGACTATCCATTTGCTATTATTAACAGTTTGGTCTTAAATAAGCCTTCGAGCACAATTGGAGAAGCATTTGACTTGTCACGAGCAATTACTAACTTAGTAGGACAAAAAATATATTCTACTACAGGTAAGAATATTGTACTTAGTGATTTAATATTTCCTAATACATACAACGATACTACAAGAATAAACACTGCTGGCCTTGTAAATTATATTTACAACTTAGTAGCTAGTGATGTTTTAACAGTATATCAAGATTATCAAACTAATGTAAAATCGATCACTAATCAGTTAGGCATTAAGTTAGGCGGATTTAGTGACAAACAAAAAATAAACTTGATACTTGATAGTCGTAGCCCTCAACAGCAGTTAGAAGAAGGCGGCATTTATGTCCCTCAAGAAAATTATCAATTATTCCTTAACACTAGTTCGCCTCAGTCTGTTGCAGTATATAGTGGAGTAGTTGTTGAAAAGTCAGCAAACGGATTTATTATAAGAGGTTATAATAACCAAGTTCCTTTCTTTGATTACTACGCACCTATCACTGGAGCTAAAGCAGTTCCAATAACTGTAGGCGGAATAAGCGAAGTAACATCAGAATGGAGAGCGCGAACAGTTTTCCCACAAGATGTTATTGTAGAAAATAATAATTCTTATTATAGAGTTATAAAAACTTTTACTTCGGGTGATGCTTTTAGTACTGATAATCTTGCAAAACTTCCAGACCTTCCTATCGTTGGAGGAAAGACTGCACTATTTAAACGCAATTTTGATACAGCTACGGCATTATCGCTACCATACGGAACAACTCTTAAAACTTCACAAGAAGTAGTTGATTTCTTATTAGGTTACGGTGCTAGATTAAATGATTTAGGCTTTGATTTTAATTATGTGGAATTAGACGGATCTGTTAATAACTGGGACCAAAGTGCAAGAGAATTTTTATTCTGGACCACACAAGGGTGGGCATCTGGAACAGTTATAACTATATCGCCGGCAGCTAACAAGTTTAATTTTACTAAAGACTATTATGTTGTTGACGACATTAATGATGCATTTTATAATTACAGCATCTTACAAGCAAACGGACAACCGTTAACAAGCGAGTTTAACAGTTTATTAAGAAATAAAAATAGTTTTGGCATAGAAACTGTAGACACTGAAGACGGATTATACAGTGTTGTTTTGCCATTAGTCCAAAAAGAACATGTTATATTAATTGATAATACAACAGTCTTTAATGATATTATTTTTCAGCCTAGAACAGGTTATAGACAAGAAAGAATAAAAATCAGCGGATACCGAGCAGCAAACTGGAACGGTAGTTTGAATATTCCTGGATTTATTTACGATGACGCCAAAGTAACAGACTGGGCAATATGGAAAGACTACGGTATTGGAAGTCTTGTAAAATACAAACAGTTTTATTATGTAGCAATTGAGAACGTCCCAGGCGCTGCTACCTTTAACACTAATAGTTGGTTTAGACTTAGCGAAAAACCAGAGCCCGAATTGATTACAAACTTTGATTATAGAACTAATCAATTTACAGATTTTTATAGCTTAGATGCGCAAGGGTTTGATCCTGAATTGCAAAAGATGGCAAAACATTTTACTGGTTTCCAAAAACGTCAGTATCTTGCTAACATCATTCCTGATGATGTGTCACAATATAAATTTTATCAAGGATTCATTCAAGACAAAGGCACAAAAAATGCTCTGTCAAAAATGTTCACAGCATTGAGTAGCGCAGGGCAAGACTCGTTAGAATTTTACGAAGAATGGGCATTGCAAGTTGGTCGATACGGTGCTATTGATGATATTGCACAAGTAGAATATAACTTAAAACAAGATAAAATGCAAGAGTCGCCTCAAGCAATTGAATTAGTTACTAGCTTACCATTAACAAACTTTGACAAGCATTACAGAATTTTAGCGCATGAAGCATACGATAAACCGTTAGATTACACTCATGCTCCGTTTCCAACAACGCCGCTAAGTCGGGAAGTAATCAAAACTGGCGGGTTCGTAAGAGAAGAAGATGTTACTTTTGTAGCTGGCACTACGGCTGAATTACCATTAGGTAATGTTAACTTGTTAGGCCTTGGAGATTACATATGGGTCACCGAAGTACAAGAAAATCCTTGGAATGTATATCAGCATGTTAGTCTTGAAACAGATGTTCTTGCGTTAGATAATAACAACGAAACATCTATTGTGTCTGGAGACCCATTAGTAGAACTAACATTGAATAGATGGGCAAGCAGTCTAGTACAACCGTTAGATATTATAGGTGTTCGAGCTGCAACTGAATTTGATCTAGAAGGACTTTATGTTGTTGATAGCGTTAATCTCGATAAAATAAAGATTAGAATTTCTACAGATATAACACCTACTAGTTTCTTAAATCAAAAGTTCTTGTTAACTAAACTACGTTCTGTTCGTACAACTACACTTGAAGAAGCAAATACACTTGCACAGAATAAGTTATATGACGGACAGCGTTTCTGGATTGAACAATATAATAACGATTGGGCAGTGATTGAAAATTCAAAAGTCTACAGTCGAAATCAAACTATTATTAATAATACAGCATTTTTAAGTGATCGCCAAAACTTTTCAGAGAGTATGGCAGTTACTAGTGATAATAGAAACTTGTTCATATCGTCATCAACTGACAACAACGGAAAGGTTGATTATTATAGAAGAACTAACGAATCTAGCGAATTAAAGATTGACCAAGAAATACTGTCACCTGATCGAGTATTGCCGTGGAAATCTAACACTACTTTCTTTAAAGGGGATAAAGTAGTTTATGACCTAGATAGTTCTAGAACGTATTACACTGCAATAGCTTCACATGTTAGCGGCGATCAATTCGACGATGAAGAAATTGCAACACATTGGACTGCAATTGCTTCTCCAATTACATTATACGATCCTACTAATAGTGAATTTGGTAAAAGTATTGATGTGTCTCCGGATGGCGAATATTTAGTAATTGGTATTCCTGGTGCAAGTAATGTAAAAACTAAATTTACAGGAGACTTCGATAGTACAGTAACGTATAATAAAGGAGCAATTGTAAAATATAAAGAAAGCTTATGGAAAGCGAATAGAGAAATACTTCCAGAAATTGAAGCTCAACCGTTTACGAGTTTTGATTCTTACATTAATATTTCTGAACAATCAGATGCTGATTCTACTTCGTTAACATTACTAGTTTCAGGCGATCCTGGATTACCTAATAATGTTGTAGACCATTTCTTAGTAAGAGCTCCTAAAGATATGTATACCGGCACTAACGGCACATCGCAAGTTAATGGAGCGAGCAGCGCTGGCGACAGAATTAATTTATATTGGAACAGACGCAGTTTTTCATATCCTACAACAGATATATATCTACCGTTTGATAACCAGATCCCTGAAATAACTACCAGCGTACTGTCAAAAGAACATATTATACAACAAAAAATAGATCATATTTTCTTTATTGAAGCATTTGTAACATTACCTACCAAAGGAGATATTGTACAAACAGACACAGGCTCAGCTGAAGTGTATTATGTGTCAACATATAGAGATAGTGCTGTTTTATACTTAATAAACACTAATGGTATATTTGGTATTATAGGCGAATTATTTAATTCTGAAGATAATTTTGTAGGCTTTTATTCTGAAGAAAATACATATAATACTAGTGATGCTGTTGCAGGATATTGGCTATTTAAGACATACCAGATTGGAGAAGATCCTACACCTCAAACTACAGAAGTTTCTTCAAATAACGGATTTACATATTCAAATAACAGTCGCTATTACGATGTAGGCCGAGGATTAGTATATGCAGATGTTCGCAAACTAGCAGATATAATTGCAGAACAACCGTTAAATGTTTACAGTAATATACAAGATACAATAACTAGTGTTGGACCGTATGTTAATAGAAACAATCAGGCAAGTTTTATAAATCACTTAGCGTACTTTGGTGACAACGGCGGAATCGAAAGTTCTAAAAATAGCACTAAATTTGTTATACGAACTTCAAAAATATATTCAGACATTATCTATCCTAGATTTATTGCCAACGGACCACTGTCAGAAAATCCAACACTAATTAATATTAAATATTTTGACAACGAGAATTTTAATTTAGCTCAATCTGGTTTTATAGTTAGCGACATTACACGTACTGATGCTGTTATACAAGACATGTGGGACGGCTATATTGATTTCGACTTTACTGAATTTGACTTCCAAGGCAACGTATTTGAACCTGAAGTAGGTGATATACTTGTTGATGTGCAGATTCCTAGAGATGGACAAGGCGGCCTAGCTAGAAATTCTACAACAACAAGTGCTGCTGAAGTAATGCTGTATCAGCGCAACTTTAATGCGGTAAGAGTTTATGTTAATGTTTTAACTCAAGCAGAATTTGAACAAAAAACTAATAGAACAGATTTAACAGTAGGCGGCAGATTCCAGCAACTGACTAATATTGGTAGATTTAATATTAAACGTCTATCAAGAAGCGGAAGTGACCCTGATCAAAGTACTGGAAGAATATCTGATGTTAATAATGATATTGTTTTAGGAAGCTCTCTTATTGGTAAACTATTAGTTATTGACGCAGAAAGAAACTTCCCAGCAACAACTACGTGGGATAATATACTACCTGTAACTGATCAAGAATATTATTTCTTTAATGAAGATATTATCACCGGTGTTGCTAGAGCTGCAAATCCTCCGTTTAGTCTAAACAAAGATTACACACAGGTATATAATATTCCAGCAGACAAAACTGGGTCACTAGGACCATTAAATCAAGGTGCTGTTTCAATTTACAGAAAAGATGCAAATGGAGTATATCAATATCAAATAACTTTGGTATCTGAATACGCAGCTAAGGATAAACGATTTGGTACACAAGTTAAGATAACACAAACTGGCAATGATTATACATTGATGATATCAAACGAACCTACGGGCGCAGCAAGAGATGAAGCACTAGAATGGAGACAAAATCCAGGTTCTATCGAAATATATAAACACGGTGTTGACAACTCACAAACGTTTAAAGGGTTGTACCAATTTGATTCTGCTTATAATGTTAATGATGTTGTAGTTTGGCGCGATGACTTTTATATTGCACGTAAGTCGTCTACCGTAACACAAGATAATATCACTGATTCCATATATTGGAATAAAATTAGTTGGAAACGAGCAAAGGACGAAAACTATAGAGGAACATTTGATACTTCTATTAGTTATAAATTAAATGACATTGTTTATTATAATACTAATTTTTGGAAGGCAACTACAAATGTGCCTAAGGCAGAAGGTGTACCGACTGCATCAAATACTTCATGGGAAACCGTTGATAGTAAAATTGATTATTTAGGGCTATTACCAAACTTAACGTTAAATGCTTATTATAGCGAATCAGTATATGACCCTGAAACAAATATATCTCAGTTTGCTGAAAAGTTTGATATTAGCGATGATGCACAAGTGTTAGTGGTAACAACTAAATTAGAATTATCAGATAGTTCTTATCAAAAGCAATTAGCAATTTATAGACTCAATGATAAAAAATATGTATTAGATCAAATCATTAATGCACCTGCATCTAGTTTTGAACTTCAAGATCACGATAATAATGCAGGCACATCTGATGTTTGGATAAACAAAAACTTGTGGGCAGATTCTGTGTCTATAAATCCAGCAGGTACAAAAATAGCAGTAAGCGTTCCTTTAGATGATGCCTTAAGTGTAGATCAAGGTGCAGTGTGGATTTATAGTTATGATACCGCGACAGAAAAATTTGGAACAATCAACGGTGTTGACATTAACGGTGTTACGGTAACTATTCCAAATACTGTAATTAATTCTCCAAATAACGAAGCAGTTGAAAGATTTGGATATTCGATTGCATTTGGCAACGAAAATTTATTAATATCAAGTCAAAATGGCGACCAACTTATTCCAACAAGGTTTGACACTTATTCTAATACATTAGCAGACCGAGCATACGTATTAGACACTACATCAGAGGAAAGACTCGAAACTACATTTGATAATAACTTTACTTCTTTTAAAAATATTAAAGTTGATAAAGGAACAATATATGTTTATGAAAATGTACAAGATAGTTTAGTATATTCGGAACAATTGATATTCAAAGATACTCAAACTGACTTTGGTAGAAACTTGTTAATTAATAATAATCACATCTATACAGGAATACCTAATTTTATTAGTGGTGACTATAGAGGTGCAGTTTTAGATTATCGTAAAACTAAAAATAAGAAATCTTGGAATATACTAAGGAGCAGTATAACTCCGGTCGATATATCTAAAATTAAAGGAGTATTCTTATATAACAAGCGTACTAATCAAATTGTTTCATATATAGATTATATTGACGCAGTACAAGGTAAAATTGCTGGAGTAGCAGATCAAGAAATTACTTTTAAAACACCATACGATCCGGCTTCTTATAATGTAGGATTGTTAAGCGACGAAACAGTAGATCCTGCAAAACATTGGAACCAATCCCACGTTGGACAAATTTGGTGGAATATTAGTAATGCTAGATTTAATTATGCCTACCAAGGTTCGACTACATTCCAACGTAACGAATGGAACACGCTGTTACCTGGCGCATCAATTGATATTTATGAATGGGTAGAAAGTGATTATTTACCAAGTCAGTGGAACCAACTAGCTGATACCGACAACGGTGTTCCTTTAGGCATAAGTGGAACAGCATTATACGGTGATACCAAATATAGTGCTAAATTGTCTTATGATGATATAAGTCAAACGTTTAGCACAAAATATTATTTCTGGGTTGAAAATAAACTTACAATACCTACAATTGAAAACAGAAGATTAAACTGTGTAAATATTAAAGACTTAATCCAATCTCCAAGAGAAAATGGATATAGATACATCAGCTTTATTGGAGACAATAAATTTGTATTGAATAACTTTAATAATTTAATTACATCAGACGATTTAGTTTTGAATATTAGATATTCAACTGGCAATAATGATGCACAAAATGAGCATAAGCAGTATCAACTACTATCTGACAAATTAGCTACAAGTAAGCCTAACTTTGACATTGAGCGCAAGTGGTTTGATAGCTTAATTGGTTTTGATAGCAATAATAGAATAGTTCCAGATCCTAAGATACCTGTTGCAAAACGTCAAGGTATACAAAATCGTCCAAGACAAGGAATGTTTGTTAATAGAGTCGAAGCATTAAAACAATCAGTTGAACGAATCAATTTAGTATTATCTGAAAACTTAATTGTTGACGAATATAACATTAGTCCTTTACTATTAAAAGAAGAAGTCCCTACAATTGCTGGAAAAGAATATGACATTCAAATTGATACTTTTGAAGAACTTGAATTTATCAGCACAAACAAATTAACACCTGCAATTTTAACTCCAGTAATTGTCAATGGCAGAGTAATTCGTGTTGCAATAACCAATCCTGGTAGAGGGTATAAAGTTGCACCTAGTTATCAGTTTGAAGGTGCAGGCACCGGTGCAACTTTAGATATTACAATAAATAATCTTGGACAAATTACAAACGTAGAAGTATTGACTCAAGGTAGTGATTACACTGAAGCAACATTGTTAACTGTTAGAAAGTTTACAGTATTAGTGTTAGCTGACAGCACATCATTTAATAAATGGGCTTTGTATGAATGGAATACATCGTTAAATAGATGGTTTAGAACATCTATTCAAGATTATAATGTAACTGCTTACTGGGATTATATAGATTGGTATGATGCTGGATACAATCAATTTACAGATGTCGATTATACAGTTGATAGTTCATATCAGCTTAGTTCAATAAACGATACAATCGGCGATATTATTAAAATTAATAATGTAGGCACAGGCGGTTGGTTATTATTAGAAAAAGAATCTAACCAAAACACAGAAGATTATACAATAAACTATAAAACTGTTGGCAGACAAAACGGAACTATTCAGTTTAAAGATAGTTTGTATGACTATGCTAAAAATACAACAGGGTATGATAACAAAAGTTATGATAGTGTGTTTTATGATAATAATCCTGTAAAAGAATTAAGAATTATCCTTGAAACTATAAGAGATAATATCTTTGTAACTGACTTAGAAATTGAATATAATCAGTTGTTCTTCGCTTCTTTAAGATATATTCTTTCAGAGCAGCCAAATGTTGACTGGATGTTTAAGACAAGTTTTATTTCGGCTACGCACAAATTAGGAGCTCTTAAGCAAGATATTACATTCCAATACAATAACTTAGAAGATTTTGAAAGCTATGTTAGAGAAGTAAAACCTTACAGTACAAACATAAGAGAATTTGTTGACAATTATGAAAATTTAGATAATACACGTAGTAGTATTTCTGATTTTGATCTTCCGCCTTATTATAATACTATTACAGGAAAAATTACACCAAGTAATGCTACAATTGACTCTAACGTCATTGTTGGTGCCGAAGATAATACAACAGTATATCCTAGAAAGCATTGGAGTGATAATTTAGGATATCAAATTAAAGAAATCAAATTAAGCGACTCGGGTACCGGATATACATTTGTACCAACTGTGCGTTTTGAAGGCGGCGGCGGCACAGGCGCCACTGCAAAAGCAGTAATTGCTTATGGTAAAGTGACACACATATTAGTTACTAATACAGGTAACGGATATACTACAGCACCATCTGTAATTATTGAAGGCCCACAAAATGAAATATCTACCCCGGCTGCTGCAACTGCAATATTAGGTAACGGACTTGTTAGAACTCCTCATATAAGAGTTAAGTTTGACAGACTTAGTGGAAAATATACTTATGAAACTATTTTAAAACAAACCTTACATACAGGAACTGGAGCAGAAACACGATTCAATCTACCATATCCAATCGATCTTAATAATGACAAAGTTCAAATATTTGTTGATGGGATCGAACAGTTACGTAGTAAATATACGTATTCTAATGTTGAAGATAACACTTCGACATACACAAGAGAAAAGGGTAGAATAATTTTTGCAAAACCTCCTAGTCTAGGTGCTGTGATTGAAATTAAATATCAATTACCTATGAGTATGTTAAGTGCAGAAGATAGAATTTTACATTCTTATAACCCTAGTGCAAATATGTACAGTAGAGAACTATCACAGTTAATGTCTGGCATAGACTACGGCGGGGTTGAAGTTCGTAGTTTTGACTTCCAAGGAGTATCTGGATGGGATACAAGGGGCTGGTTCTCAGATCAATGGGATCAATTTGATAACACATTCGAAGACGAAGTGTTTACAGCTGACGGATCTACAATTGCAGTTCAATTAAGTGCTCCTCTAGAAGCTGGCGCAGTTTATAACCTTTACAAAAACGGTGTAAGAATTGACGCAACTGATTTTGTAGCAGGAACACCAGCAGTACCGGGTGTTCCAGCAGTACCTGGTTTGCCGGCAGATGCAGAATACAACAATGGTGCATTAATTACTGAGAACAATGGTACAGTGTTTGACAGAGCCTTAACTGTAAACGGATTGAAACTAGTTGTTGCAGGAGCAGTAGGCGGACAACTTGCAGTACCAGATGAATGGGCAAAGAAAACTGCAAGAACATTTGAATTAATAACTGATCCTAACGGTGCTGGCATTAACACCACACATCAACGTAACTTTATTAAAACACTACGTGGTGACGCAGGAACTTGGCATGCAGGAATACCTACAATACAAAGAGTTGCATATAACGGTGGTAGTACATATACACCTAACTGGTTAGAAGATGTTAACGTGGCAAGTTATGCAGGACTACAAGCATTTAATGATAGTGTTGCTCAAAAGGATATGGTATGGTATAAAAATATCAACGGAAACAATCCTCCAACACAGCGTAGAGATATTGAAGAAATATTCGAACACGTATTCCACACCGTACACGCATTTGGTATTCCGGGTGCCGTGCCTGGCAGTATAGACGCAGTGGAAATGAATCCAGATATTAGAATTAATAATGAACCAAGTTTTGACTGGAAAAACACAGCAATACATTTAGCAATGAAAGAAGCAATTGATGCAGGATTATATGATCCAAGTGGTTATGCTACTGATTGGAATACAGATCCAGAGAAAGCAGCAGTTGCATACACAGAATACACCTACTTGGTAAACTGGTCAATGTGGGATATGAGTGTATACTGGGACAACGGCACTCTTTCTCCTGAATGGGATGATAGTCTAAAAACTCCAGCAGGTATGTTAGCAAACAACCCATTAGGTTATGCATTGTTCAATACATACTTTGCCCCAGTGTTGAGCAAACCAGATTTTGCTACAATAGAAAGTATTTTTGGTGAAAATGATACAGGCGTGTCAGGATATGTTGTTGATGAATTAGTAGGCGGAACTCCGGAAGTAGCAGCTATTCCAGAAGTTCCGGGATCATCCGCTACAAACGTAAATGCTATTACAAATAGCATTACAGGTGACGGAGTAACTGATGTAATCTATGTGCAAGACTTGGGCATAGAAATATTAGAAGGTGATCTATTTGTTGTAAGAAAAATCACAAGCGACGGTAGTATTATACCTGACGAAACTGGGTATGATACTGCTCTAAGCGGTGGCGATCTTTTATACACTAGTGCAACGGGCGTAAATGCAGAAGATATAATAACTGACGGTGACGGATTTATTTCAGCTGCTGCAAGCGCAGGACCTGAAGAATTAGTACCAGGACAAATTTTTGATACGTTAGATATTAAAGTTTATACTAGAGAAAGCGGTGGCCAAGGAAAAATCTTCAGTCAAAGCTATCGTTTGGATACAACTGTAACAACTTACGAATTGGGAGTTATTCCAAGTAGTGTAGATTCTATAATTGTTAAAATTGATAACGTAATTCTTTCAAGAGAAAATGCTGATTATACAATTAACTGGAAATTAGGCACAGTGACTATCGATAACACTATACCTAGTTTTGTAGATAATGCAACACTTAGTATTGTAACTGTAGCACAAGCTGGCCAAAACATTTTAGACTTTGGCAATTACATTGCTGACGAATCAACTATAACATTCGAAACACAAGTTAGATTCCAAGCTGATTTAGATATATTTGTTAGTGTTGACGGTGTAAAACAAACAGTAACATTTAATGAATCACCGCTTACTGGTAATGTTACTTTTACATTTGATACTGTACCTACTGTTGATTCTGTAATTTACTATGCACTATTTGATAGTAACACACAAATTAACTATAGTCAAATGAAAAAAGATACATTTACTGGAAACGGATCTACAGTTAATTTTACATTATCATCTGCACCATTTTATAATAGACCTACACAGCACAACTTAATTGTAAAAGTAGGAAATAATATTTTAAGTCCGGGCTATAATGTTCAATATACTATTCCTGCAAATAGTCAACGCGAATATTTGTTAGAAACGTTCCAAAATCAACCAGGCTCTTTGTTAACTGAAGATATTAAAGTATTTTTAAATGGTACCGAAATATTTACGCCTACTAGTTGGAGATTTGATATTGCAAATAGTAGTGTTGTTTTAACTGATGACGTGGGTATTCCAGGAGACATTGTTGAATTATATGTAATCACAGACGGCGAATATACATTAACGTCGCCTACTACTGTAACTTTAACAAATGCTCCTGCAGATGAAGCAACAGTTGAAATATTCCAGTTTAGTAATCATGACATATTAGGAATCGAACGTATTAATTATAATGTTGTATCGAGAGTAACACTACAACTAGAAAATCCAGATTATAATACCTATAATAGATTGTCTGTAGGAGAAATTAACTTAAGAGTACCTGCAATTGATTCAAAATATGTTTGGGTTATTAAAAACGGTATATTGTTAACACCTGATGTTGATTATGCAATTTCTGATAGTAAAAATAAAGTACAATTGGCAGTAATTCCAGATAAATTTGATACAATTGATGTAATGCATTTTACAGCCGAAGAAAATGTATCAAAGTTTTCGTATAGACAATTTAAAGATATATTAAATAGAACACACTTTAAACGTTTAGATGCTTCTGCAACTACACTAGCACAGCCACTTAATTATTATGATTTAAGAATTGAAGTAACTGATAGTAGTTTATTAAGTGAACCAAATAAAGGACAAAATTTGCCAGGCATAATCTTTATCAATGGCGAGCGTATTGAATATTTTGTTAAAGAAGGAAACTTATTACGACAGATACGTAGAGGTACGTTAGGTACTGGAATTAAAGAAACTCATGCAGTAGGATCAAAAGTATTTGATCAAAATATAAGTAAGACTATACCTTACAGTGATAGTAATATTGTTCAAAACTTTACTGCCGATGGTGTCACAGCTTTGTTTGATGTTAGTGCATCGACGAGCTCTATAAATGAGTTAGAAGTATTTGTTGCAGGGCAACGCATGCGCAAAAACAGTATTAATACATTTATACCTGTCTTTGAGTTAGATAGTCCTGAAGGTGATTATGAAAATACCGCTGAAGTAATATTTAATATAGAAACTCAACAAATAGAGTTAAAAGTTGTTCCTGTAGAAGGGTCAAGAGTGACTATTATTAAGAAACAAGGTAAAATTTGGAATGAAGGTACTAAGTCCTTAGGTAAAACTGAAAATGCAATTGCAAGATTCTTACGTGCCGGAACATCTGAGCTACCTGAATAAATACAGTATAGGAAAAATAAATGAGCGATAACATGCAAGACACAAACGGAGTATTGGTTCAGGGGCATATTAAGATATTCGACCCTGAATCACAAAAAGTATACATTGACAAGCGCAATGCAATTCATTATGAAAATATGAGTATTGCACTTGCTGAAAGTTTGAGCAATGCAGGCCAAGGATTTATATACGAAATGAGTTTCGGAAACGGCGGCACAAGCGTTGATCCGACAGGTATTATTACATATCTTACGCCTAACAGTACTGGTACAAATGCAACACTGTACAATCAAACATATTCAAAGGTTGTAGACGAAAGAAGTGTTAATAATACAGACCCTGTTCGAAATAAGACTGAAGTTAGGCATTTAAGTGGAACTAACTATACTGATATTGTAGTAAGTTGTTTGTTAGATTACGGCGAACCAAATGGACAAGATGCATTTGATACTGCTTCAACACAAACTAATAATTATGTTTTTGATGAACTAGGTTTGCGTAGTTATAGCACAAGTGGTACAGGTAGATTAATTACGCATGTTATCTTCCACCCAGTGCAAAAGTCGCTTAACAGATTAATTCAAATTGACTACACAGTTCGTGTACAAAGTTTAGCAGGATAAGGAGTAGATAATGGCATATACGATATCATATACTGATTCTGTTAACAAAGGTACTATAGTAGTTGAAGATAATACTATCAACCAAGAAACGTCAGTATCACTTCCTGGCAAAAATTACACAGGATACGGCACAGCAGTAAATGAAAACTTTTTACATTTACTAGAAAACTTTGCAAACAGTAGTTCTCCAAATAGTCCTGTAGAAGGACAGTTATGGTATGATACTACAGTAGGAGTTGACCAACTTAAAATTTACGACGGAACAACATGGATTGCTGCTAGCGGTGTTAAAAAAGCAACTAATCAACCTGCGGTAGCTAATTCAAGTGCAGGAGATTTATGGGTTAACACCGAAACGCAACAACTTTATTTGTTTACTGGTGCAGCATGGATTTTAGTTGGTCCTGATTTTAGTGACGGACTATTAACCGGAGCACAATCAGAATCAATCGTCGGAACTGACGATTTAACTTATAGTGTACTTTCTATTAAAATTAATAATCAGACTGGAATAATTATTAGTTCTCAGTCTTTTACACCAAAAAGTGTTATTCCTGGATTTACCGGAGGTATAAATGCAGGCATGAATCTTAGTTCAACTGCATTAATTGGTACAGAAACTTTAAAATATTACGGTACTGCTGAAAAAGCAGAAGCACTTGTTGTTGGAAATGTAGCAGTTCCGGCAAGCAGCTTTTTAAGAGGTGATGCAGCATCAAATTCGAGTTTTCCACTTAATATTAAAAACGATCAAGGAATTGTTGTAGGTACTAGTGGACAACTAGGTATTCAAGTTGAAAATCAAAGTACTGTATTTCGACAAAATAGTAATACATCTAGTATAGATTTTAGGATGCTCAATGATACATCATATAATACTGTATTAAGGCTTGATGCTAGAGGATATGTAGGAATTAATAATACAGCACCCGACGATGCATTAGATGTTAAGGGAAATATTAAAGTAAATCAGGCAACAGGTGATCCAACATCCGGACAAATATTAATTGATACAACATTTAATAGCATTGATCTTAATACAGGTACTATTATTACCAAAGGCGGAATTGCTGTTCGGAAAGATATACAAATAGGCGGCAATATTGATTTCGGTGCAATTAATCCTGCAGCCGCAGGCTACATAGAAAGTGGAAATATCTATCCTACTACTAATAGTCGATGGGATATTGGCACGGTAACATTGAAGTATGATAATGTTCATGCTAACACATTCTTTGGAAATTTACAAGGTAACGTAAGTGGTACAGTCAGTGGCCGCGCAGGATCAGCTGATAGACTTGCAACTGCATCTACATTCCAAGTAACCGGTGATGTTACTAATAATAGTTTTGAATTTGATGGACAAACTGGCGGCACAACAAAAACATTCGATATACGTATTGCTAACAGTTTTATATCTAATAAAACAACATTGCCGTTTTCATCTAATGAAGACGAATTGCTAATTAATAAACTTAATACGTCTGGCGGTTATGATGCAGGTGTTTACAAGATTAAGAAAAGCACTTTCCTAAGTACTATTCCGCTAGTTCCGGCAGGCGCAATTATGCCATTTGCTGGAATTACATTGCCGGCAGGGTGGCTATTTTGTGATGGTTCTGTTGTTAACATTTCTGATTACAGTGTTTTATTTGCTGCAATTGCATACTCATTTAAAGATAGATCATTATTAAATAATAATGGTGCTACAACATTTGGATTACCAGACTTTAGAGGAAGATTTGCACTAGGTCTCGATAATATGAATGGCTCTAGTGCAAACAGAGTTACAAATACGGCTGCTGATGCACTTGGCGGTAATGCAGGACAAGAAGCAGTCACAGTTAGAAGTAATAATTTACCAGAACACGAACATAATTTAGAAGGCGCAAGCGGCAACCAATATTACGCAATAAGAGAAGCAGCGGGCGAACCTGCTGACGACAATGCAATTTCATTAACAGTTGAATCTGGATTAGGTGGAACACAAGGTCTAGCTTCTAGCGGAGGTATTAATAGCGGCGGCGTTACTGGTACAGGAGACTTTAGAAACATAGGATCAGTTGCTGCACCAGAACTTGTTGGTGCCCCGCTAGATACTATGAATCCTTATCTAGCTGTTAATTATATAATATATACTGGACAATAACATGAGCTATCAACTAAACAAAACAGACGGCACGATATTAACAGATTTAATTGATGGTCAAATAGACACTACTAGTACTAATCTTGTACTTATTGGTCGAAATTATACTGGATATGGTGAATATTTTAATGAAAACTTTATTAAATTATTAGAAAATTTTAGTAACACAGCTTCTCCTAGTAATCCGTTAACTGGACAAACTTGGTGGGATACAGGGGATCAACGTTTAAAAGTTTATGACGGCGCACAGTGGAAAGCTAGTGGCGGTCCATTTGTACAATCTACACGACCACAAATGGTTGCAGGAGATCTATGGATTGATAGTCTAAATAATCAAGTGTATGCATATGACGGTACTGACCTTATTTTAATGGGACCATCGTATACTACAACTCAAGGCGAAACAGGCTTTAGAGTAGAAAGTATTCTAGATTCACAAAGTCGTTCTAGAACAGTTGCAAATTTATATGTGGGCGGCACACTAACAGCAGTTGTTAGTGCATTAGAGTTTACACCAGTTTATAGTCAACAGATTGACGGACTAGTAACAGTTGCCAATCCTAATGGCATTATATATCAAGGTATTAATGTTATTGACAAAGCTAATTTTAAATATAGAGGTATTGCAGAATCAGCAAACGCTCTTGTTACAGCAGGCGGAGTTGTAAGAACCGCTGACAGTTTCCTTCCTTCCACAGCAAACGGCGTAACAACTGGAACATTAAGGATATCAAATTCAGGTGGTATAACTATTGGTGTATCGCAAAATCATGTACAAAAGATTGTTGGACCTAGATATTACTTAGAAAATCAAATTACAGACGAAGACATGAGTCTACGAGTTAAGTCAAGTGCGTTTGGTTCAAACACAGTTGATGCAATTTATATAGATGCGTCAACGGCTAGAATTGGTATATTTAATCGAACTCCTTCAGGCGATCTTAGATTGCCTCAATATACTCTAGATGTCAGCGGCGATTTAAGAGTAACTGGAAATCTTTTAATTGAAGGTACTACTACAAGTATTGATGTTAATACACTAAGAGTAGAAGATAAAAATATTGAAATTGCCAAAACATCAACAGGCGCAACCCTTACAGGAGTAGATGCAGACAATGCTGGCTTAATATTAGATACTTCAGATGTTGGTCAAAAATTATGGACTTGGAAGCAAGCACAAGATGCATGGACTACTAATGTTAATTTAGATTTGAGTGATGCTACCAAAGCATTAAAAATAGGCGGAGTAAACAAATTAACAAATACAAGTTTAGTTAATATTCAAAAGGCCCCGCAATTAGACGAAATTGGAACGCTGATTTATTTAAATGTTGATGATATTAGTGTTGATGGTATAACAATTAAATCAGGTTCTGCAATTTCGTTAGGTGATCAAACTGATAGTTTTAAAGCATTAAATTTAACTGGAACTAATGGTATTAATATTACATCGTTTGGAGATATCGCTGTACAAGATAATCAAAAAATTACAGGGGTAGCAAATCCTACAGACGATCAAGATGTAGTAACTAAAATTTATGCTGATACTGAAATTGCTAACGAAACTATAGTATTTTCGTTAGACGTTACTGGTATGGGGACCGGCGAAACACTAAACACAAATGTGGCTTCGGTTATACAGTCAATGTACCAAGCAACGCCTCTTACTATAGGAAAAGTTGCAAAAATACATACTACTTCATATGCAGGAGCTACAGTTACGGGTATCAATGTTACTGTAACAGAAAGTCCTAATACAAGCGGCGTGTTAACTAAAAATACTGTAGCAGTTGATCAAAATGGCACATTAAATGGACAAGCAATACAAGATATTGCTGCTACAAACACAGCAAGTGGTAGTGTTGTCTTAACACCATCACGCACACTAATGACATACACTTCGAACGGCGCTACTTGGACTCACACAAGTACAACAACACCGTATTCATTTTAATTGAATAAATAATATAACAGCACTAGGGGTTTACAAGCAATGGCTTATCAAATAGACAGATACAACAATACACTGCTAACTACAGTAGAAGACGGCACAGTTGATCAAACAACTGATCTTAAATTTATCGGTAAAAATTATGCAGGATATGGCGAAATTCAAAATGAAAACATGTTGTTTTTACTTGAAAACTTTTCTGGTACTGTTGCGCCGCCTCGAGCATTAACAGGTCAGATATGGTACGATAGTGCAAGTACTAAATTAAAATTTTATGACGGTAATACATGGAAAGCATCAGGCGGCGCATTGTCGGCAGCAACTAGCCCGACTGCTGCAACAGTTGGAGATTTTTGGTGGGATAATGCTAATGAACAACTGTATGTATACAACGGAACTACATTTACTCTTATAGGTCCACAAAACGCAGGCGAAGGCCTAACTCAAATGCAAAGTACAGATTTGTTAGGACAAAACGCTGTTAATAACAATATTATTGCTACAACTATTAATGATGTAGTTATAGCTGTTTCAAGTAACGCTGAATCATTTGATATTGATGCTACTAATACTGTACCCGGATTTTCTAAAATTAACAAAGGTATTACTTTAGTTAATACTCCGAGCACTGGACAATATCCAGGTGTTACAACAAGTGAGCATAGATTCCACGGAACTGCAACAGCAGCAGAAAAAATTGTTATCTATAATGGCAACGGCACAATTAATAGAGTTATAAATGCAGCCGATTTAGTTGTATCAAGCGCAGGAGTAGAAAGTAATTTTACATCAGTAACTAACTTTAAAAATGCTGCCGGAATAAATGTTGGCGAAAATTCTGAACTAAACTTAAAATACGACGCTGCATCTAATTCAGGCATAATTCATAACACTAATGGTACTAATAGTAAAATATTGTTGAAGACAACTAGTGCAGTTGGTACTAGTACTACGATTGCTGATATTAATATACTTGGAATTATACCAGAAGATACACGTCCGGCCGCAGCAGCAGGCCAACCACAGCCTCTATACGTGCCGAAATTTGATATTGGTACAGCTGATTTAAGATGGAAAACAGTTTATGCAAACAACTTTAATGGTTTAGCAAGTATTGCAAGTTCATTACTTCTTGGCACATATGATCCAACAAATCCGTTGGCAAATGCAAAATATCCATCAACATCTGCAACACCAAATTCAGTAGCCGTAAGAGACAGTGATGGTAATTTAGTTGCTAACTTATTTAAAGGTATAGCAACTGCTGCACGTTATGCTGACTTGGCAGAAAAATATACTACAGCCGAAGAACTAGCACCAGGAACAGCAGTTGCAGTATGCGCTCATGAAGATTACGAAGTAGAACCAGCAAGTGCAAGTAATTTCTGTATTGGAGTTGTTTCAACAAATCCGGCTGTAATGATGAACAGTGAAGCTGAAGGTCAATACATTGGTCTTAAGGGACGTCTTCCTGTGCGTGTTAAAGGTGCAGTTAAAAAAGGTCAAGCGGTATATGCATTAGCAGACGGTGTATGCACTACACTAGCAACGTCTGCACTAGTAGGAGTTGCTTTAGAAAGTAATAGCGATGAGGGTGAAAAATTAGTCGAATGCGTACTTAAAGTATAAAAGGAACCGTCATGGCAAATATTACAGCAGCACGAATTAACAATCTACAAAACAGAATATCATTAGTTTACGGACAAGGCGCAGGACAAAGTGGATACGGACAGACTCTTGTAAGTAGTCAAGTTAGTTCATTAGATAGCACCGTACAAGCTGCTGATCTTAATAACATATATACAGATATTTTAAATGCTAGAGTACACCAAGTTGGCGCAGGCGGACTTGCTAGTATTCCAATCGATACAGTACTAGCTGGGTCAAACACAGTAGCTGAAGATACAAGCGCATATGTTGATCCTGAAGATGGCACACTTAGTAATGATCCTACTGGCTTTAAAAAAGGTATAGCTGATTATGAAGCGCTAATGTCTACAGTAGAAGAAGAAAAATTTAAGGTACATACTTCGCAAGCAGAAACAGTATTAGCATTAACTGATATAAGAACAGCAACGTGGAATGGGTTAATCTATCAAGTATTTACAGTAACTTTTGATGATGCAGACCATAGACGTCACTTTTTTAACAGCGGCGGCAAGATACGAATAGCAGCAGCTAATTCAGCAGCAAGAACTCATAAAGGCCTTGACTGGGCACAGTTGCTTGCTCAAGTTGGTACTATGTCTTTTGAAGCAAATGAATCTCTTGTAGCCGGTATATCAACGGGGTATCCTATAGGTAACTATGATCTTACATCTGCATATCAAAGAATTTATTATACAGCACGTACTGGATCGACTATATCAGGCGGCGTATATAACGGCAATACATATGAAATTAAAGTTAGAGAAGTTTCTGATAAAGTAATTGAATTTAGAGTTGAATTTAATGATACAGTATTTGATAATCGTGTAGATAATAACGTCGACGGTCGTCTTGAAAGCAACGTACAATTATATATCGCTAAAGGCAATTATGTATCAGTTAAGAATCCTAGTTTTTATATTACTACTTCAGTATCAGGATTTAGTTCGCCCGCTGAACCTAATAAATTGCCAGAATATTCTATTGGCATTGATCTAGCAAGAAATCAATACGAAATTGAAGATATTAATAATCAACAATATGCAAGTGTAGACTATGTTGTAAATGCTGTCAATGTAGACTATCCAATTACATTATATTGGGATACAGAAATTATTAGTGGTAATGTTACTGCTGCCGATTTTGACGATAACACACTTTCAGGAAGCATTACAATCACTGCGGATTATACACAAGCTGAAAGAACAATTAATAGAACACTACTAGCTGACAACTTCACTGAAGGAAATGAAAGTTTTAGATTAAGATTGTATACAGATGCTTCATTATTAAATTTTGTTGATTCGACTGGTGTTGTTACTATTATTGATAATTCTATAGGCGAAACACCTGCACCGTCACCAACATATGCAATTACACGTTCGACATCGTCAATAAATGAAGGCGGCACTGTAACCTTTACAGTAACAACATCTAATGTACCAGATGGAAACTTATATTGGACAACAACTGGCTCTGGTATAACTGCTGGCGATTTTACAGACAACACACTTAGTGGAACAGTTGTAATGTCAGGCGGCACTGGAACATTTACTAGAACTGCAAGAGCAGATAGTTTAACTGAAGGTTCGGAAGTGTTTGACATACAACTTAGAACTGGTTCAATAAACGGTACAGTTGTACTAACTTCAGGCAGCGGCGCAACAACAGTTATATCTGATACATCATTAACTCCGCCGACTGTTAGTTACCTGTCTAATACCGGAACTACAGTTGAGACATTTACCCCTGGTATATATAAATGGATTGCACCATCACACATAAATGAAGTTCAAGTTCAAGCAGTTGGCGCCGGCGGCGCAGGATATAGCAACGGCGGCGCCGGAGGCGGCGGAGGCGGATTCGGATCAGCAACTGTTACCGTTATTCCGGGACAAGAATATGATGTACTTGTTGGCGCAGGCGGCCAATTTGGCAGCGGTGCAGACACATATTTTAGAACATTAAACACTGTGTCAGGAAGAGGCGGCGCACGTGGATTGTTTATATCTAACAACACTCAATTAACACCAGGCGGCGCCGGCGGCGGCTATGTCGGAACATCAGGCGGCGCTGGCGGCAGCGGCGGAGCAGGTTACTGGACTTATGGCGGTGGCGGAGGCGGCGGAGCCGGTGGCCCACAAGGAACAGGCGGCACCGGCGGTGCGGGCGGCAGATCAATATCTGGTATATCAGCTACTAACGGTACAGCAGGCACAGGCGGCGCAGCTGGCGGCGGCGGCGGTGGCGGCACAGTTAGTCCAAGTTATGGAGCCGGCGGAGGCGGCGGCACTGGATTCGGCACAATTTCTAACGGAACATTTGGAACAGCTAACGGCCAGGTTGGCACAGGAGGCAGCGGCGGCAGCGGAGGCGAATCAGGTGACACTGCAATAATTACAGGCGGCCGCGGCGGCAATGCAGGCGGCGGCAGTGGTGCAAGCGGCGGAAGCAGTAGTGCAGCTGCCGGTGCTAGCGGAAATGGTGCAATTAAATTAACATGGGCACCAGTGCCAGCACCGACACCGACAATAGTTCCTGCAATATCTACTTCTTCTAGTTCATTACAATTTACTTCACTATCAGGTGTAAGACCTAGCCCGCAACGCATTATATTTACTTCGAATGCAAATGTAACAGTAAATAGTATAATTGTTAGTCAGCCTAGCGGATCTGCTACAAGTATTGATTATACAGGCGCAAGCGGGACTCCAAGTGGCGGAACCCCGTTTACAGTTACTTCTACTAGAAGCAGATATATAGATGTTACATTTTACAGATTTGGTACTTCAGGTACCTCAATACTGACTATTAAAACAACAGCTGGCACTAAGATTGTAGCACTTAACTGGACAGCAGAAACTGCTACAATACCAACGTATAGTATGACTGTTGACAGCGGCAAACCTAACTATCCAACAGTAGGTGATGAAACAACATATTCAGTATTTACGTATACGGTAACTACTACTAATGTTCCAAATGGAACAGTGTTGTACTGGACTACTATACAATCATCTGCTAACGCTCCAATACAAGCAAATGATGTTAACGGATTTACAGGTACTGTTACAATTAATAATAATTCGGGATCATTTACTAGAACAGCAATAGCTGATGAGACGACTGAAAGCACAGAATATTTTGGAACAGAATTGAGAACTGGAAGTGTAGCAGGACCGGTGGTAGTATCAGGGCGATTTGCAGCAATACAAGATACTTCAAAAACCCCTGCGCCACCGCCGCCTGTTACAACTTATAATCCAATATGGACGACACCATCAACTGTAAACGTTAATGAACAGTTTACAGTTAGCATTACAGGTGGCGCACCAAACACTACTTGGAATGCAAATAACGGAGTAGATCAGGTAAGTGGAACATTTGATAGTAACGGCAACTGGTCCGGACCAGCGCGGATTAACTCGCCTGGATCATATACTTACACGATAACATACTCGGATCCTACATCTGCAACTGATACTGTTTCGATTAGAGTAGAAGATCCAACACCTGTGCTAAGAGATACTCCGGTAACAATTAGTCCTAGTTCGGGCTCGGTTGCAATTCCATTAACTGGACTCGCGGTCAAGGGAGCGGCATTTACAGTTACAAATCCAACGTCTGAAACACTTAATATAACAGTGCAGGAAATATCACGACTGACCGGAACAACTACAGGGATTGTTCCAACTAGCTTTACGCTCGCTCCGGGTGCATCTAAGATTGTAGGAGTAGCTGGTAGCACAGGCAGTGTATTTACAAGTACATATACATATAGATTTGGAATTCTTGCAGCAGGGTATCCTGGAACTTATCCAACATATACATTAACACTGTATAGGCAATAAGCTATTCATGAAAAATAGTAGTGGGTATTTATTTTAATAAATACACAGTAAATAAATTTAGAGAGAATGAATGTCCACTACTATATTAGCTACCCGGTTTAATAACTTACAAAACAGACTTGCTGCTGTACTTGGTACATCGACATCTGCAACACCTACTTTTGGATACGGGCAACTGCTTAATGCAGATATTGATGTTGCTGGAACACGCTCAAACACAATACCAAACTCAGACAAGATTACAGCACAGCAGTATGAAGAGTTATATGTAGACATTATTCGATGCAGAGCACACCAGATTGGAAGCAGTGCTGTTTCTATAGATGAATTTGTGATCGGTGATTTTGATACTAATGCGCAAGATACTGATAAAATAGAAGAAGCATACATTAGTGGGCTTGAGTCATTAATGACCATAGTTGAAGCAAATCGCTTCAAGATCGATACAGCAGATCAAGCAACTACTACAAATTTGTTAAACAGTAGTGGCACTCAAATAACTAGCACTTATCGTCAAAGTGTAAGCGGAACATGGACTAGCTTTCTTAATCAAATTTTTACTGTAACTTTTCCTAGTGCAGCAGCCAGAAGACATTTTTTCAATAGCGGCGGTGAAATAAGATTTAGTGCAGGTGTAGCATATACTGGCTCTCAGCAAAAAACAGCAGACTGGCAGTCATCTATGGCTGCAATGGGTGTTATTAGTTTTACAGCAGATGATACATTTAGTAATTCTAATGTAGGATCACCGACTAGTGTCGGAAATAATAATCTAACAAATACCTATAAATTATGCTATAGAAAAGATGCAGGTTCGACATATTCACAAAGCGCATACGAATTATATGCATTGCAAACGAGTGATAGAACTATTCAGTTTAAGGTGTTATTTACAGATCCTGCTCCAGGCGGATATAGAATCGACGAAGTGGTTTTTGGAGACTGGACAAGTAGTTCTACACTATTAGTACCAGACGGATCTGTAACTATAAACGGAACAATATATGACACTGTTGTAATTGCAGATAATCAATTACCAGCAGGCAGTACAATTGTTCAATTAAGTGCAGCTAATCCTCCAACACCTAGTTATAGCCTATCAAGATCTCAAGCAACAGTAAGCGAAGGAAGTTCAGCATCAATAACTTTAACAACTACTAATGTTTCTAATGGTACTGTTATTCCTTACACTATAACTGGAGTAAGTGCTAACGATATAAACATTCCACTAGACGGGCAGTTTATAGTAGGTACATCTAATACAGTAACCATTGTTTTTGCAGCCGATTTAGTAACAGAAGGTACAGAAACTCTTAGATTGGCACTAAGCAACGGCGCAGCGAATATCAGTATAACAATTAACGATACATCATTAACACCGCCTGCTGCTGGAACATTATTAAGTCAAGTATGTCAAGAGCCGTTTGACTTAGTTGGCACATATGCAGACGGCTCAGGCGGGACGTATACTCAGCTAATTGAAGCAAATAGTCCAACATGTGGGTATCAACCGCCATTTACTTTTAGTGTAAGTCCAGAATCATATACTTCTCAAGCAACAGCATGGGATATTGGAGATGTTGTGGTTAATACTACTGCAACAACTTCTATTACAATTACAAATACATCTGAAACGTCTGGAACAGTTACAGTTCAAGAAACATCTAGACCTCTAGCATGGGATGTAGCAGTAGATAGTATTTCAAGTGAAACACAGCTAGCGTCCAAAAATTATACTATTCCTGCTGGGCAGTCGATAAGTGTTCCTATTAGCGTAATACCGAGAACAATTCTTGACTTTAGAAGTGTAAATAGACAATTCGATTTTAAAATTCTTCAAGCAGACGGCACAGGCGACTCTTATACAATATATTGGACTGGAAATAGTATTGCAGAGCCAGGAGTGCCGACAATTGATAATACTCTTACTGCGAGTACAGTTAGTGGTAATGAAACTACTACAGCTACTATAAATTACTCCGGAACAGTACGAAATTGGACTGCGGCATCGGGACCAGTTTATTGGCAAAATGTTGCCGGCACTGCAAATGCAAATGACTTTGTTGGCAGTATTGTGTCTGGAAGTGCAAATGTTACAATTACTAACAGTCCGAATGCAGGAGACGGCACATATTCATTTACTCGTTCAATAAGAGCAGACCAAACAACAGAAGGTACAGAGACATTTGGTACACAAGTTCGTTGGCCATCAACAAACCCTACAACAAGTTCGCAAGTAAGAACTGTTAGTATTGCTGACACTTCGTTACCTGTTCCTATAACAGCAAGTTTTGCTAATACTACGCATACATTTAGTTTGATTCCAGGACAAACAGAAACATGGAGTACAACAGTTGCAATAAATAGTTCTCCTAATAATAATCCAGTTACATTTACTGCCAACGTTGCAAGCTGGTATACAGACTGGGAAGTTACAATAAATGGAAGTCCGGTAGCGATTGCTGGAAACAATTCTGCATATCATACGTTTGCACTAACACCTGGATCAACAGAAACTATAACAATATCAGTTAAGGCTGAAAATGGTCCACATGCTGCGAAAACAGGCCAGGTGTATTTGTATCAAGGTAATGCGCCGTATAGCGGAGGAACAATTCTATCTAGATTGTATTATACTGGTACAACAGGAAACTGGACGGCCCCAGTAATTACAAGTGCAGGATTTAGTCCACCTTCAGAACAAATTGTTGCTAATACACCTGCAACATTATATTACCAAACTGACAATGCTACAAAACTAGAGTATACTATTGAGGGCACAGCAATACCAGCAAGTGTATCTCAAACATTTGATAATGGGTTGAGACCAGACTGGCTAAACGTTGATGCAAACACTGACTATATTACATTTACTAATGCAGGCACGGCAACTTGGTCAATTATTGCAAGCACCCCAGATGGGCAAACTGACACTGCATCAGGCACAGTTACAGTAATTTCTGTAGAACCTGCTTTTAGCATAAGTCTTCCTAATGGAACTTCGTATACCGAAGGTGATTCTATTACATTCACTTTGAGATACAAGAATGCTACTGCTAGTACACAAGATTTTAGATTCTTTAGAAATCCAAATTTAGGTGATCCAGTTGGGCCTGAATACTCAACCGGCGGCAATGGAATTACATTTACTGGATTGAACACCGCACAAGATAATGTATATCGTACTGCTTCGGCATCTATTACATCAGTAATAGACACTAATGTTGAAGGAACTGAAGGATTTTACTTATCAGACTCGACTGCTGTACCTAATTATGCAACTTGGACACTTACAGATCGACCGATAGTTAATTCTGTATCAATTACACCTTCACAAGCAGCAGTAAACGAATTATGGAACTTTAACATTTCAGGTACACCTAATGGTTCTGCAACCTTTACAGTGTCGTCGGTTCCGGATTATAATCTTCCCGGCGGAACTTTTTTACTAGACAGCGCAGGAAATTATAGTGGTCAGAGCAATCATAGCAGTCCAGGAACATTTACTTACGCCTTTACCTTTGATTCCGGATCTCCAATTAATCTGCCAACAAGCGTAAAAATATGTCCGGTGTTGTCTGTATCTGGCCCTACTAGCGTTAATCCCGGAGAACCGTTTACATTTACAATAACAGGCGGATTGCCAAACGGGTCATATAGTTTTTCTCGTGTTGGCGCTGGCACTGCTATATTATCTTTTAGTGCTACCGGCGCCGCAACAGTAAATACAACAGCACCAAGTACTCCAGGAACATATACATATTCTATTACAGAAGGATTCTGCGGAGGAACTGTAACGTATTCAGTAGTAGTAAACACTATATATAGCCCGACAGCAACATTTACGCCATCCAACCCAGTTGTAGGACAGGACGTAACTGTTACAATTACAGGCGGCCGTCCAAACGGGTTCTTTGACATTGTTGGATTAGATGGAATACCGAGTTATGTAGGACTATCATTTAATAGTAGTGGCAACTATAGTGTAACTGGAGCATATAGTACTGCGAGAACTAGGTCTTATAATATATCAGTTCCGGCTCCTGACATTGGTAGTTCATTCTCTATTCCAGTTATACAGGGTGTTGTATACGATGAAGTAGTAACATTAGTTCAGCCTATACCAGGAAGCAGTTCAGTAAGTTGTTTTATAACAGACGGTCAGCCAGGTACAGGATTTACATGGACAGCTACAAATACATCTCCAAATAGTGGCAGCGGATCACTTGATGCAAGCGGCAACGCTAACTTTTCGTTAAATCCAGTCCAGTCGTATTACAGCGGAAGTATAACAGTAACATTTACAGGCACCGGACATACTAGAACAGCTAGTGCTAATTATCTAGCACCGTCGTATTCTATAATTAATCCATCTCCTAATGTTATTGCTGAAGGAAGCAGCGGAACTTATACAGTTACTACTGCTAATGTTGCAAATGGCACTACGCTATATTGGACTATTACAGACTTGCTTACAAATAGTGCAGATTTTACTTCTAGAAGCGGAAGTTTTACAATTAATAACAATTCCGGATCATTTAGCGTAGGTACTGTTGCTGATCAACTAACTGAAGGACAAGAATCCTTTACTGTTCGAGTAAGAACAGGAAGTACAAGTGGTACTATTGTAGCATCTGCAAGTACAACTATTGGAGATACTAGTACTGGAGTTACACCACCTAACCCGACAGTTCAGTTTCTAGCATCTACATATACTGTAGGTGACACCATCCAAGCATCTGTTAACCCAGATAGTGCCGGCGGAACATATAGTAGTTATAGTCGCATTGTAGATCCTAATGGTACCATTGTAACAAGCTCGATATATCAAGCAGTACACACCCTTAGTGTAACTGCCACTGTTGCAGGAACATATACTGCACTTGTAGATGTGTTATATAGAGGAGATACCAGCGGCGTTGGAGTCGGCACCAAAGATACAACAGTAGTATCAACAGTTCCAGTACCGACTATTAGCTTTACACCATCTACTGGAACAATTAATAGCACACGATATACAATGACGTGGGATGCCAACGGTGCACCGTCAGCAATTGTAGTATTAACTTCTCCAGATGGTCAAACAACTACAGGTACAGATACTAGCGGAACTATAACGTCATCGCTTGGCCTAGTTGGTACTTGGACAGCTAGAATAACTACTGCCGGCGGCACAAGAAGTGCAAGTGTTACAGTATCAGCTGCACCGGTTCCAGCACCGTCTATTAGTTTTACTCCGTCTACTGGAACAGAAAATAATACAGCATACACACTATCTTGGAATGCTAACGGAGCACCATCGGCTACTGTAACAATAAATGCTTCAAATGGAGAAACAACTACATCTACGGATCTTACCGGAAGTGTAACAAGTACACTAGGTATAGTTGGCACATGGACTGCTACAATTGTAACAGCAGGCGGCACAAGAAGTGCAAGTGTTACAGTATCGGCTGCGCCGCCACCCGCAGGCGATGGATCGATTACTTTTGATTCCCCAAGTGGTTATTTTGTAGGTGAAACAATAGTTGCTAATTATACAACTCAAAATGCATCTACTGTAACAGCATCTATATCAAGAAGCGGCACAAATCTTGTAACTGCTAATACTAAACCAAATGGTTCACTTGCCTACGAAGCATTAACTGCGGGAACATACGGCGCAGGATTAAGTGTAAATGGAAAAGTGGTATCTACGGATACTGTTTCGGTATCAAATGCACCACCGCCTCCGGCTGCACCAGATGTTAGTGTATACTTTACTCCTAGCAGTGGAACAACAGCAACAACATTTTATGCTGGGTGGAGTGTTAGCGGGACCTATACTAGTATTACTGCTACTGGCAACCTCGCTGGAACAACAGTTGATCTAGGATCTACTGCAACGGGAACATTTAGTAATACCTTGCCTGCAGGTACACATAGTCTTACAGTTTCGGCAACCGGACCGGGCGGAACAACAACTCGCAGTGATAGTGTAACAGTGGCAGGTGTGCCGCCCCCTCCACCGCCGCCCCCTCCACCGCCGCCCCCTCCACCGCCGCCCCCTCCACCGCCACCGCCTCCACCGCCGCCCCCTCCACCGCCGCCCCCTCCACCACCTGTTGGACCGTCGATAAGTGCAAGCGTTGGGCCATTTGATGGATTTACATCAAACGTTACTGTGTTCTTTAGCGGAGCACCAAATGCTACTTACGGTTGGGCACTTGGAGGCACAGCGAGTATGAACGGCACCATTACAATGGATGCTAGTGGTAATGCAAGTTTAAGTGCGCCGTTGCCTGCTGGTTCTTATAGTGCAGCAGTGTGTAGTCCGTGCGCAGTTACAAGTTTTAGCGTCGGTTAACACGTCACATCTAATAAATGTCTGTCATATATTAACATATATAATGTATGACAGACATTTATGTAGACAATAACTTTTTAGATATTAACACAATTTCAAGCATTGTTAAATATGTAACAACTACAGATGATTGGGTGGTTACTGATGATGACTGGTCAGAAAAATTTATACATTCGTTACTAATAAGTGATCAAGAAATATCTAACATAATATTAAATATTTCAAATAAAGTAAAATCTTTTATTGAACAAAAAGACAAAGTGTCAGTTAGCGTAGAAACTTGTCAATTGGTACGATGGCGCAAGGGAGACACGCTTGATCCGCCACACGCAGACTGTGAAAATTTAGACGGATCACCTCATCCGTATCCAAACAGACACTATAGTGTACTCATATATCTTAACACAGACTACACCGGCGGACAAATATTTTTTCCTAATCAAAATTTAACACCAAAAACTGTGCCAGGAACGTTGGTGCAGTTTAAAGGAACAGCTGAATACTTGCACGGGGTCACAGAAGTAACATCTGGAGAACGGTATACTATAGTGTTATTTCTAACAAAAAATGATTAATAAATATCCTAATATTGTACCAGAGAACAAAATATTAATAGTTCCAGAAAGCGATCATAATAAAGATGATTATTTGGACATTGTTGAATCTCTTAAAGGTCATAAAACTAGAGATTGGGTTAGTCAACACGTAATACATTGTCTTCCTATAACAATTGGCAACCAATACGGATTTGCAATTAAAAGTACTGCTGATTTTACAGCAATATGGGACGGCGATAGTTCGCCTTCAGCAACAACAGTTAAACTGAATTCTGAGTCTAAACAAATAATTAATAGTCATTTTGGATCTGGATTAATTACTGTTCAAAACAGATTTACATTTAGAACTCCGCCTAACATTAATTTAATGATATTAAACCCGCCTAATTATTTTATTCCAAATTTAACCAATATGTTTGCAGTAGTAGAGACTGATAACCTGCGTAGGGACTTTACATTTAATCTTAAAATAACCACACCAAATGTTGAAGTTAACGTTAAAAAAGGAGATTATCTTAGTGCTGTTATACCTATTCCTAGATATTTTGTCGATGGGTTTGATGTAGAATTAGCTGAAAATTACTTTGATCATTCTATAATACATAACGAACAACTTGAAATGCGTAACGCAGGTGATGAACGAGCCGGCAGTGATAAACAAAAACCTCATGGAATCGGTAAACGATATTGGCGAGGCGAAGACACACAGGGCAACAAGTTTGTAGATCACCAACGAAAACTATAGCCAGATATCACTTGACTAACAAATAAATGTGTTATATACTACTATAATACAAGGAGACTCTATATGGACGAACGTTTAGAAAAAGCTATCGAATTTTCTAATTATGTAGTTACACTTAACAATCAAAAACGATTACTAAAAGAAGAATACGAAGAAAATTTATTGTATTATTATGACGGTGGACAATTTACAATTACCAAAGAATTAGTTACATTTGTTGGCTTGCTTGTAAATAATGGCAACACAGAAAATGTTGTTCTAACTGATGATAATTGTATTCCGATAAATGTAAAAGATCTTTCAAAGTTTTACGAAGATGTAATCGATGCCTATTTTTCTGCATCTAATAGTTATTTTACAAAATATGATAATTTAAAAAAACAACGTTCTGTAGAAAAATTAGTAGGGTTAAACAGTGACTAAAGGTGCTTTACTTATTGCAAGAAACAACGGCGAACTTGATTATGTTAAACAAGCAGTTTTTCTAGCTAAACGTATAAAAAAATATCTTAATATACCGACAAGTATCATTACTGATAGTGTTGATTATATAAAAGAGTCGTTTGACAAAACTGTATTTGATGAGATTATTAAGGTTGAATATACTAATGATTTAAATACTAGAAATTTTTATGACGGCACAATGTTTTACAAAACTGCCAATTTTAAAAACAATTATAGAATAAATGCATACGATCTTAGTCCATACGATGAGACATTGTTATTAGATACTGATTATATAATTTCAAACGATTTATTTAAATCATGTTTTGCATCTTCTAACGATTTACAAATGTTTACAAAGGCACACGATGTTGCTAATATAAGAGATCCGAGAGAGTTTATTCATCTAAGCGAATATAGTATTGACTTTTATTGGGCAACAGTTGTATTTTTTAGAAAGACGCCGACTAATAAGATATTTTTTGATTTAATAAAACATATACAAGAAAATTGGTATCATTATGTATCTGTATATCAATTAAACTCGACATTATTTAGAAATGATTTTGCATTTAGTATTGCAATACACATAATGAACGGATTTTCAAGCGGAGACTTTGTTTCGCCGCTGCCTGGAAAACATCTTTATACAATTGACAAAGATATATTGTGGAAATTAACAGACGACAAATTTATATTTTTAGTTGAAAAGAAAGATTACGCAGGTGAATATACAGCAGTGTCAACTGAAGGACAAAGTATTCATGTAATGAATAAATTTAGTTTAGAGCGAGTAATAGATAATGAATAAATCTAAAGGCATCTTAGTTCTAGCACAAAATAACGAAAAAACAAGCTATGTACAACAAGCATGTTTGTTAGCACTGAGCTTAAAACACACTAATCCAGATTGTAAAATTAGTATAGTTACTGACGACAGTATTTCAGCAAAATATAAAAATTTATTTGATAATATAATTGAAATACCGTGGCAAGATGATGCTCAAGATACAGAATGGAAAATACAAAACAGATGGAAGTTATATCATTGCTCGCCATATGAGCAAACTATAGTAATGGATACAGATATGTTAGTCCTGCAAGACATATCGACTTGGTGGGATTTTTTATCTAACTATGAATTATTTTTTACTACTAACGTTTACACGTATAGAGGCAAAAGAGTCACGGGAGATTATTATAGAAAAGCATTTGTAAATAACAATTTGCCTAATCTTTATAGCGGAGTTCATTATTTTGAAAAATCAGATTTTGCATTAGAATTTTATACATGGTTAGAATTAGTAATGCAAAATTGGCAAAAATTTTACGAGATTTTTATAGAACATGATAGGCCTACTTGGTGTAGTGTTGATGTATGTGCTGCTATTGTAACTGTTATTTTAAATTGTGAAGATAAAATATCAAATAAGGTTGTAAAATTTCCATCGTTTACTCACATGAAGCCTAATATACAAGAATGGTATACTAATAAAGATAAATGGCAAGATTGTGTAGGTACATATTTTAATAATAATGCTGGACTTAAAATAGGCAATCACCAACAAACAGGAATATTGCATTATACAGAAAATGATTTTGTAAAACCTTATATGTTAAGTACGTACTATGGAAAATTAGAACATGACAGAAAATAATCTACAAAAATTCTTTGATAATTTAACAATAGAACGTGAACGTGCAACTACAAAGTATGTTTATTTTACGCCAGGTACAGGAATTATTGAAAAAATAACAAATCGGCCTATTTCGACGCCAGGCTACGAATGTCTTGCAGTTGATGCTGAACGAGTTGATGATATTTTATCAGGTAAAAAACGGATAATAGACTTTACTGTAAACTTTAATCTTAAAACAAAGCAACTAGAATTAAGAGAATATGCATTACCGTCAGTTATATCTGTAACTGACAAATTATATAAAATACCTAAAAGTATACCTAATCCAGATTTATATGTTAACTGTTATAATAATAAGTGGATTTTAGGATTAAATTCTAAATTTCGTAATCATTCTAAATCGATGTTAAATGTAATCGATAATTTAACATTTAATTTTAGCATCACTGACAAAAATGATCCTAATGTACTGCATAGTAGTTTTGTAGTTCAACTATATGACTTAATAGAATCGGTAGAATTTGATGTTACAGAACAAATTAGTATACCTAAGGATATTGAAAATATAAGCATATACACCTTTAAATATTTTGACACGTATAGTTACGAGATTATAAATGAATAAATTTAAACCAATTGACTACGACATCATCTACCTTAGTTACGATGAACCAAACGCAGAAAAAAATTACGCAGACTTGTGTAAAAAAGTACCTTGGGCTAAACGGGTTCATGGAGTTAAAGGTAGCGATGCTGCGCACAAAGCCTGTGCTAGACTAAGCGAAACAGATCGATTTATCACAGTCGACGGAGACAACCGTATACGTGAAGAATTTTTAAATCAAGAAATTGACTTTGACGTACATGCAGATTTAAAGAATACTGTAATTAGTTGGTGTGGAAAAAATGTAATAAATGGGTTAACCTACGGCAACGGCGGCCTAAAATGTTGGCCTAAAGAATATGTGTTGAACATGCGTACACACGAAGCCGCAGATCCTAGCAATATTCATGCACAAGTTGAGTTTTGTTGGGATGCAGAATACATTCAAATGAACAGTTGTTACTCAGATGTATACAATAATGAAACGGCTGCTCAGGCTTGGAGAGCAGGATTTAGAGAGGGTGTAAAACTTGCTACTGACCAAGGAGCAAGAATAACTAAAGACAACTTTAAAAATAATCATTGGAGATGTTTGCATATGCTATATGTCTGGACAATGATCGGCGCTGACGTTGAACACGGAGTATGGGCAATATTAGGTGCTCGTGCAGGATTGTATATGACAATGTGTACAGACTGGGATTACATCCAAGTAAGAGACTTTGAATATCTAAACGAATTATGGAAAACTTCATTTAGTACAATTGAAGACGTTAATCACGAAATAAAAGAATACGGTAATAAGCTAATTAACGAATTAGATATTCCTATTGCTCGAGATCCGTTAAATGCACAACAAAGTAAATTCTTTAAAACAGTATATCAATATACAAGACAGCCGTTGGCTAAACAAATGGTAATAGACCCGGAATGAGTAACGAACAGAAAATACAACTACTAAAAAATAAACGTGATAAAATTGACAATGTAAGTTGTAGCTTCTGTACGGCTAAATGGCTGCAAACTACATTGATGCTACAAAACGGATACAATCATAGTTGTCATCATCCTGCTCCTCACAAGATTCCTTTAGAAGAAATTGAAGCAGATCCTGCGGCCCTGCACAACAGCAAGTTTAAAAAAGAACAACGTGCTAAAATGCTAAGGGGCGAACGTCCTAGTGAATGTGGATATTGCTGGAAAATTGAAGATTTAGGTAAAGACTATTTTAGTGATAGACACTATAAAACAAGTGATTCGTGGGCATGGGATAGATTTGAAGACATTGCAAAAAGTGATCCCCGGGACAATGTATATCCCAGTTATTTAGAAGTTAGTTTTTCAAATGCATGTAACTTTGCATGTGCATATTGTTCACCAGAGATTAGCAGCAAATGGATGGAAGATGTAAAACAAAATGGACCTTATCCTACTAAACACGGTGCTCATAATTTAGATTATTTAGAACGAACAGGAAAAATGCCGATACCGAATAGGGAATACAACCCTTACGTAGAAGCATTTTGGAAATGGTTTCCTAATGCATTGCCTCATTTAAAAGTATTGCGCATTACTGGTGGCGAGCCCACAATGAGCAAAGACACCTGGAAGTTGCTTGACTACTTAATTGAAAATCCACGCAAGGGACTGGACATTGCAATTAATACAAATGGATGTGTTGAAGATGCATTAATTGAAAGACTAATCTTTAAAATTAATCAACTGGCTGAAGTCGGTGTAAAAGTCGACATATACACTAGCCTTGAAAGTACAGGCGTTCAAGCTGAATATGCAAGAGATGGCCTAAATTACAAACAATGGTTAATCAACATACATAAAATATTAAAGAATACACAGTCAACAGTTGCAATAATGACAACAGTTAATATTTTAAGTCTTTCTACGTTTATTGATTTTATTAATGCTATTATGGAGCTTCGAGCTGTATATAATACAAGTTCTGCATGGAATAGAATTCCGTTAAGCATTAATATTATGCACTGGCCACCGCATCTACAATGTACGTTGTTAGATAAAGATATAAGAACAGTAATAGCAAATAACGTCGAACAAGTTTGTAATAGCTGGTTAAAATATTATACTGCTGAAAAACATGCAAGATTATATCTAGAAGAATTTGACCAAATTCAAAGATTATGCGACTATTTGCGTAACACAGCGCCAGCACTGGAACACAGACCTGACTTTGTAAGATACATATATGCATACGATAAAAGAAGAAATAAAGACTTTGTAAAAATATTTCCCGAATACGCACAATTATTAAAGGATTGGCATGCCAGCTAAAAAAGATGAAAATTTAGTACAATATAGACAACGTGTAATAGATACTAAAAGTGCAAGTTTTTGTGGTGCAAAATGGTATAATGCTACAACTTGGCTAGGTAGTGGAACAACAGCAAGTTGTCATCACCCACCTGCGCACACGATTCCTATTGTAGAAGTACAAGAAGATTACACTGCTATTCATAACACTAAACATAAAAAAGAAATGCGTCGAATGATGCAAACTGGCGAGCGGCCTAGCGAATGTGAATACTGTTGGAAAATGGAAGACATGAAAAAAGATGCAGTTAGTGATCGCACCTTTAAGAGTATCATATATACTGACGAAGAATTAGAAGCAGCGTATAGAGCAGACTGGAATAAAAGCGTTAATCTTAAAACATTTGAAATTGCGTTTGATAGAGTGTGTAATTTAGCATGTAGTTATTGTAATGCAAGTTTTTCAACTACCTGGGCTAAAGATATCAACAACAACGGCGAATACGAAAACCTTGTCAGTGACGGCGCTGGAGCATTCCGTCAAAACGGAGATTGGACACAGCCTTATAAAAATGATGAAGACAATCCATACATTCAAGCATTTTGGAAATGGTGGGACAACGGCTTATCAGAAAGTTTAGATGAATTACGCATCA
>Ga0209137_1000243_pt1 | contig 59617 bp, 52 predicted proteins | sample SaaInl5LU_22_DNA_FD_184642 | JGI IMG/M metagenome (GOLD analysis project Ga0209137, IMG submission 184642) | Marine microbial communities from expanding oxygen minimum zones in the Saanich Inlet - ESP_105LU_22_DNA (SPAdes) (version 2) | ecosystem: Environmental > Aquatic > Marine > Intertidal... | reverse complement strand
GTCTAGTAGATCAAATCGAAGAAGGTGACGAGGTCGAGTTTGAATTGAAAGAAGGAAAGAAAGGTTTAAACGCTGTAAACGTAAAGCAGCTCTAAGTTTATATCATTAGATTTCAGAGGCCTCCATTAGGGGGCCTTTTTTTGTGCCCAAATTTTTGATGGTCGAGACAAGGACCATCCATAAAAAAGCCCCCGCCTATTGAATAAGCGAGGGCTTTGTAGCTCCGAAGGGAATCAAACCCTTATCTCAGGCTCCGGAAACCTGCATTCTATTCGTTGAACTACGGAGCCAATTCCGTTCCGGCAAAAATGTAGATTATTATCCGATTATCGACCCACTTTCTGCACCATGTTCTGGTGTCATAATGCGAAGAGCGCCATCTGCATCTTCAGCCATTAAGAGCATTCCTTGTGAAACTACTCCTCTGATCTTGCGTGGTGGTAAATTCATTAAAACCGTAACCTTCTTGCCTACCATCTCCTCTGGGGTAAAGTGTTCAGCAACGCCCGACACAATCGTTCGCTGATCTAGGCCGGTATCTACGAGGAACTTAAGCAAACGATCGGCTTTCGGTACACGCTCAGCTTCGAGAATGGTTCCTACGCGGAGATCAAGCCCCATGAATTGGTCAAAAGAGGTGTCTTCTTTCTGAGGCGTATGCGCTACCTCAGCGACTTCCTCATTCTTAACTTCCTCATTTATTGCTGCCGCCGCGGCCAATTTTTCGCGTTGCTGGTCCATCTGCTCATCCTCCACTTTTGCAAACAATAATTCGGCTTTACCGAGCTGTGTTCCTGGCTTGATAATCATTTCTTGATCTGCAGACTCCCAACTAGGGATGCCGCTCATTGCGAGCATATCACGCAACTTTTGGGCAGTGCTTGGTAAAAATGGTTCGAATACGACAGCTAGGACTGCGGTAATTTGTGTGGCTACATATAATACCGCGCCTGCTCTAGCAGGGTCTTGCTTGTATACTTTCCATGGCTCCTGCTCTTGAAGATATTTATTTCCCAGTCGAGCTACATTCATCGCTTCACTAACAGCTTCGCGGAATTTAAAAGCCTCTACTGATTTTGCAATCTTACGACCGTATGAGCTCATCAACGCTAAGGTTTCACGATCCTGGTCAGTCAGGGATCCCGGCTCTTGAACGATGCCGTCGTAGTATTTGTGGCTGAGTACCATGACGCGGTTAACAAAATTTCCTAAACCAGCGACCAATTCGCTGTTGTTGCGCTGTTGGAAATCGGCCCAAGTAAAGTCATTATCCTTTGTCTCAGGCATCGTTGCTGTTAGTACGTAACGTAAAACATCTTGCTGTCCCGGGAAATCTTCGAGGTACTCATGAAGCCAAACTGCCCAGTTTTTACTGGTGCTCAATTTGCGCCCTTCCAAGTTTAAGAATTCATTGGCTGGCACCTGCTTCGGCAAAGCATATTCGCCGTGTTGCTGGAGCATCGCTGGGAAAATGATACAGTGGAATACAATGTTATCCTTCCCAATAAAATGAACAATCTCAGCATCATCGCCTTTCCAATACTCTTCCCAAGTATCTGGTAGTAATTCTTGGGTTGCGGATATATAACCGATCGGCGCGTCAAACCAGACATACATCACTTTGCCTTCTGCCCCTTCTACTGGAACCGGGATTCCCCAGTCTAGATCGCGGGTCATGGCGCGTGGTTGCAGTCCGTCGCCGGCGTTCAACCAGCTCAAACATTGTCCTAAAACATTCGGCTTCCAACCTTCACGTGACTCCAAAAATTCACGCAAATCATCTGACAATTTATCCAGCGGTAAGAACCAGTTCGTCGTCTTGCGCAATTCCGGGGTTGCCCCAGAGAGTGTACTTTTAGGAGCGATCAAATCCGTTGCGTTTAATGAGGTTCCGCAACTCTCGCACTGATCACCATAGGCATCTGCGTTATGACATTTTGGACATTCGCCCGTGATGTAACGATCGGCTAAAAATTGGCCAGCTTCAGGATCAAAATACTGCTCCGTCTCGGTCGCTTCGAGCGCGCCTTTGTCGTACAAGTTCTTGAAAAACTCTTGAGCATTACTGTGATGCTTTGGACTAGAAGTACGGCTGTAGTGATCAAAGCTGATCCCAAAGCCATCGAAAGCGCCCTTCATCATTTCATGATAGCGGTCGACGACCTGCTGTGGGGTTATGCCCTCATTTTTCGCTTTGATGGTGATTGGCACCCCGTGTTCATCTGAACCACATACAAATTTGACGTCCTTGCCACGCATTCGTAAGTACCGTGTGTAGATATCTGACGGAAGGTAACACCCTGCGAGGTGTCCTATGTGGATGGGGCCGTTTGCATACGGTAACGCCGCGGTTACCATAATTTTTTTGTTTGTGCTCATGCGTGCCTGTTAACCATTAATTCGTTCTGCGAAGATAATGAGGTTTTATGTGCTATTTTTCGAGAATGAAACAAAGAATTCCAGGCCTGCTCAAAGTAGGTGATACCATCGGGTTGAGCGCTACGGCAAGGTTTGCAACCCAGGAGATGATTGATACGGCTAAGAAATATATCGAGGCGGCCGGTTTTCGTTGTTATTACGAACCTTCGATTTTGACCCAGCAAGGTCAAGTTGCAGGCAGCATTTCTGAGCGCATCGATAGTTTCAATAACCTGGTTTATCACCAAGAGGTGAAAGCCATCTGGAACATTCGCGGCGGTTACGGATCTGCGGAAATAGTAGATCTTGTAGACTGGAATGCACTTTGGGCATCGCCTAAGTGGCTGATCGGATTCTCTGATTTCACGACATTCTTGGCACATGCCTATCAAAAGGGATTAGCAGGACTACACGCTCCGATGCCTGTGAGCTTCGAGAGCACAGCCGATGGTGATATGGAAGCGGTGTTTGCCGCACTACAACATGGCGAAGTGAAATACACGCTATCGAGCGGTGCTTCCGGGATTACAGGTACACTTTTGGGCGGTAATCTTAGTGTATTGTATTCCATCTACGGCACCCCGTCTCTACCTTCTCTCTCTGGATCAATTTTGTTTTTAGAAGACCTCGATGAATACCATTACCACCTAGATCGAATGTTGCTCGCTTTAGCGCGAAAAGGAGCCTTCGAAGGTGTTCAAGCGGTTCTGCTCGGAACGTTTTCGGACATTCACGATCACGACACACTTTGGGGAAATGACGTACGATTTACGCTGCGCCGCTACTTTGAAACACTTGGCATACCGGTGATTGAAGGTTTTAATGTGGGCCACGCCGAGCGAAATGTGCCCCTCTTTACAGGAGTTTCTGCGAGAATCAGCCAAGGAGAATTAACGGTTTCCATAAAAAAGGCGTAGAGGACCGTTGTGCATTACTACGAGTTGTGCACATTATTTGTCTTTAGCACCTTTTAGCTCCAATTTATTGGAATGACAGGATTAGACGCAGAACTCAAGGCCATCGAGTTGCTCAAAGGGCATGGCCACAATGTATTATTTCACAACTACCGAATGGGGCGAATCCAAGTGGATATCGTTAGCCAAAAAGCAAACACTTTATTTATGGTGGAGGTCAAGTACCGAAGATGGCGTACGGACATCCCCGAGGAGCTGATCAGTATGGCACAACAAGAGCGAATAATCCGGGCCGGGAGCCATGTTTTGGGCAAGAGTGGGCTGGGTGAATTGGTCCTGATTCTCATACATTATTATGGAGACGGTTCAAATCCGCTCATTTTTCCATTAAATGTTAGCTAAAGTTCGCCTGTAAAAGAGTCCTTTAGGGTAGAATCACTGTACCTTTGCATAAATTAATTGCATCATGCGCAGTAACCGCTCAAACAAACCTCACGGTTCTTCTAAGGGACGACCAAAATCATCGGACAACAGATTCGCTTCTGGGCCTCGCTTCAGAGACGACAGCGCAGACGAAGACCGCGGACCAAAGCGTACGTACGAGAAAAAATTCAGACGTGCTCAAGGGCGTACTGCAGAGCAACTTGCAGGAGCTAACGAGGATGTTCGTTTGAACCGTTTTCTTGCTAACGCAGGTATTTGTTCACGCCGTGAAGCAGATGATTTGATCGGTGCAGGTTTGGTGAGCGTGAACGGTGAGACGATTACCTCGATGGGGTATAAAGTAAAATCGTCAGACACGATAAAGTACAATGGCTCGTTAATCAAGACAGACAAGATGCAATATGTCCTCTTGAACAAACCGAAAGGTTTCTTGGCAGCTATGGACAGCCCGAAAGCAAAAAAGACAGTGATGGACTTAGTGGGAAATGCAACGAAAGAGCGCATTTACCCGGTAGGACAGCTGGATCGTTCGACCACAGGGGTATTGTTGCTGACAAACGACGGAGAATTGGCCAAGCGTTTGACCCATTCGACGAAAGGAGCGATGAACATCTACCATGTAGTTTTGGATAAAGCGATGAAAAAAGCCGACCTCGAACTACTCTCTAGTGAGATTCTACTCGAAGATGGTAAGGTGAAAGTAGAAGAGGCCAATTTTATCGGTGACAACCCGCGTGAGATTGGTATTCGTCTGCAAAACAACAGACACCGCGTGGTGCAGCGCTTGCTTGCGCACCTTGGATACGGCGTTGAAAAACTCGACCGTGTATCTTTCGGTGGTTTGACAAAGAAAACATTAAGCCGAGGCCACTACCGCTATCTTGACGCGAAGGAAGTTGGCTTCTTAAAGACCCGTTAGTATCGTGCAGAAGGCATTGCGCTTTGTAGGAATTCTCTTCTTGGTGCTTGCGCTTCTAGCAGGTGGCACCGGAGCATATCTCTGGACCCAACGCGATGCTATTCTTCAGGGTGGGATCTCAAAAATCAACGAGCAGCTCAACGCGCCCGTTGCCGTGAGCACCCTCAAGCTCAATCTCTTTAGTGGTTTTCCTCGCGTACGAATCGAACTCAATGATGTGCGTATAGACGATGTCACGGGCAACTATGAGCACCTCATACAGGCGCAACGCGTAGGACTTGGTATGAATATCCTTGAAGTAATCAAAGGCACCTACAACGTCGAAGAGCTCGCTATCGAGCGCGGTAGTTTGCATTTGTATACCGACGGACGAACTACCAATTGGTCATTGTTTAAAGAGAGTGAGAATGACTCAGCTCCCGTAGATTTAAAACGGGTTGAATTAAGCGGTATCTACCTCACGTATCGCGACAGTCATAGCAAGGACGACTATTCAGCACAGGTGAATCGTGCGATCATCAGTGGACGTATAGCCACACGGTCCACTTACGAGCTAACGGTAAATCTCGAGCACGCGGATGCCACCTACGAGGGGACTACAATGTTTAATGATGCTGAATTAGACGGGGTGTTGTCCATAGAAATCAGCGAAGATGACTGGGCCGTACAGAGCTCTCGTACTGTATTTAATGGGACCGCATTTAGCTACAATCTTAGTCCGAAGCGCACTTCAGTCAGTGCAAAAAATCTTGATGTAGTTGCACTAGAACGCTCCATAGAAGCCCTAGACTTTGGCGATATACACATGCATACCATGCGTGGGGATTTTAAGTGGGAAAGCGCTAGTGAACAGCAAAGTGCCGAATTCAACCCTACCGCAGTTTCCTTCACCTACAATGGTTTTGACGTTTTAGAATACCGAGGAACGGTACACATAGATTGGGGAACCTCTAAATCTATTAGAGTGCCTGAGGTATACGTGAAGACGGCGACCGGGGAGGTTTCTGGAAGTATTCAGGTTACCGGCGACCGTCCTAAACTCGAGGCACAACTCTCTGGAGGCTCGAATCTGAGCGAACTGTTTCAATTCGTTGATGTAGAGACCCTTTCCCATCCTATGGGATTTTGGAAAGGTCGAGACCTGATGATCGGTCAATCCTTTTTCAGTTGGGAAGATTTTAGTCCAATCGGTGAAACCGCTTTTGAAGGCACATTCAGTATTCTCGATGGTTCGTTTGGAATCAGTGAGAGTACCATAGAATTTGAGAAAATCGAAGCTGACCTTACTGTAAAATCGGAAGGAGATGTGTTTATTGAGCGTTGCTTTCTACAGAGCGGTCAGAATAATGCCACGGTAACAGGAACTATTTATGACGCTTTAACCGGAGGGCGACCAAAAGTTCGTCTTCGCGCAGAGAGCCCCGCTATCGACGTAGACCCGTTGCTATTCTGGGAGTTTGACGATGAGGGAGAAAGCGATGATGATTATGGATTCGACTTTGAGATTGACCTTGCTATAGACGCCATCAATATGGGCGAGTTCGATGGAACAAAGCTTCGAGGAACAGTGTACAATAGGGGTGTTAAGCTACTCGGCAGGGAAATGTTCATTGAAGGCTGTGGCGGTAGCTTTAGCGGTAATTGGGCTTTAGCAGAAGAAGATGGAGGTGGCCGATTTTGGTCGCTCGCTCGTGCAGATCAGATCGAGGTGGATCAACTTTTGAAAAGTTTCGACAGCTTTGATATTGAGGACTTAGACGAAAGCAATCTTAGTGGAACGGCTACCCTTCAAGGAGAGATGACCTTTCATTTTGACCCTGAATGGAACGTGATTTCTTCAGCGACCTCAGTCGATGGGAAGGGAACTCTTCTCGACGGTAGACTACGGAACTATGCACCACTCGCTGAATTGGGAACGTTCATAGATCAAAATGAGCTGCAAACCATCAGCTTCCCGAAGATTGAAGGATCCTTCGGTGTACGTGGAGACACACTAATTTTGCCCGAAACTTTTGTAGAAAACAGCGCCATCAATTTCTGGGTAAACGGCTGGCAGAATTTGGAAACGGACGACTTGTCTTACAGTGTGCGTTTAGGACTAAAAGATCTTGCACTACGAGGAAAGAACAGCAACCGCGATTTAGGAAATTGGGTAAGTGAAGCGGAAAATAAAAGCCAACCCTACATACGCCTGCTCATCGGCTGTAATCTGGAGGATGTCTGTGTATCTCTAGACAAGCAACGAATAAAGACTCAGCTAAAAGAAACTTTGAAACAAGAACGCGAGGATTTAAAGAATCTATTTAAACCACGCAAAGAAGTCGAAAAGGATGATAGCCAGGGTGAATTTGAATTACTATGGCCAGAGACGAGCGATAGTCTTAGGGTGCAAAACTCGCTATAAAGTCTGCTCTAAATTCTCTCGTTGACTTTTCTAAAGCCGTTCGAACGATTCGTCTAGTATATAATCCTTCAGAAAAGTGAGTAGCAAGATGCTGCTCAACCAGTTCTGGCTGCTTTTCCCATAATTTCTTAAGTGCCCAACCGATCGCCTTCTGTAAAATCTCAGGAGCATCCACTGCTGCTACTGGACAATAGGCAAGTGTCTCCTCATAATGTCCATTCGCAATGAAATGCAGCGTCGCTACTACAGCTGCTCTCTTTTTCCATACCGAATCATCGCCCAAAAACTCGAGCAATAATGAGGTATCGTCTATTTCCATAGCATGCCGGCCTAATAAAGAATACGCACAGGTATCCACTAAATCCCAATTGTTGATACCCTTAAAATTCGCTACGAGAAAGTCATGCCAGAATACACGGTTGTCATATTCACTCTCAAAGCGACGTAACAGTGCAAAAAGGGCCGTATGACGTACTTCATGACACTCGTGAAGCAACCCAGTGGCGAGCGTATGCTCTTTCCATGAAAATCCATTCGAACGAGCCACGAGCCTACGGTGTGGAACCATGATACCTACAAACACATGGCCCTCAGCATAGCCGCCCTCGAAGGTTTGAAAGTACCTCGTAAAGTCATCGATACGGTCCGGTTGTATAAATGGTGTTAAGGCTAAAAATATCGGGTGCTGCCTATCCAAACCAATTACATGTTTTGAGCAAACACTGCATCCAGAGTCTGCTGTGCAAGTGGGTGGTACGAACTGCGAGCATCCATATAGATCTTCTTTGCCCAATTTTGACGGTCCTCATCACCTTCAAGCATACTCTGATACATCGGCACGATGAATTTGCGTCGGCCTACCGAGGTTAAGAATATATTCACCGTTGATTTGAAAATGTCCGGATCATGACCATCGAATTCTGTGCGTAGAACAGCACTGAACCAAGCTGCAATAATTTCTGGGTTGCGAGATCCGGAGAATCCATAATTGGCATCTGCTAGAGCATAGTGCTCAACTGTGGCACCACCTGCCTCCAAACCTCGGATGTAGCGCAACCATTCGTGGGTAGACCAGCGAATAGTCTGAGCTTGATCTACATACACAAATGATTTCACGTCTTTAGCTTCAGGGGCAACACTAAGCATCATTTTCACGGCCTCATCCACCATGACAAATCTGTTTGAAATAGGCAATGGACAGTTGGTAGGAAGTCCCTTAGCATACACCCATTCAACTACTCCGATGCTGTTCCACTCTTCATCAGTCATTTCTGTAGCCAATTCTCTTAAGAAGACCTCAGTCACCATCGTTTTGAATTTGTACTCCTCAAAATAGGACTTCAAGAACGCATCCCAACGCTCACGTCCTAGGGTATTTTCGCACAGTTTTAAGAAGTGAAAACCTTTGTCATAAGCAATGACATTCACCCCATCGTCCGGGTTTCTACCTGCCAAATCTTGCTTCATACGTGTAGCTTCAGGATCGTTCTCCATCATTTCTGCAACGCCTTTTACTAAATCATCATAGCTCAAGGCTTCGAGCATATCCGCATAGTCAGCGCCGTAGAGTCGCTCCATGATACGCATTTCGAAATAAACGGTGAAACCTTCGTTAATCCAGAAGTCATTCCAAGTGGCGTTCGTGACCAGATTACCACTCCAGCTGTGCGCTAGCTCATGTGCGATCAAGCTCACTAAGCTGCGGTCCCCCACCACTACAGTAGGCGTCAAGAACGTTAAACGCGGGTTCTCCATTCCCCCGAAAGGAAAACTTGGCGGCAATACCAACATGTCGTAGCGGCCCCAATAGTAAGGCCCGTAGAGTTCTTCCGCTTGGGTGATCATATCCTCGGTTCTCGAAAATTCAAAGGCTGCATTTCGAACCATTTCCGGCTCTGCGTATACCCCGCTGCGCTCCCCGATAGGAATAAACTCGAGGTCACCTACTCCTAACGCTAAGAGGTACGATGGAATAGGCTGAGGCATGGAGAATTCATAGACCCCAGTTTCATTTTTCGAAGAAGGGTTCGATGCGCTCATCAATGCTAACGTCTCTTTCGGCACTTTCACTTTCGCCGTGTAGGTAAAACGAACGCCTGAACGATCTTGACAAGGCACCCAAGTACGGGCTAGGATGGCCTGACTTTGTGTAAATAGAAAGGGTTGACGCTTTCCTTCGGTAAGTTCTCTAGGATACCACTGCAGCGCCTCAGCTCCTGATGTGGTCTGATAGTCGATGCTGATCACCTTCGCTTGAGCGCCCGCAGCTATGGTAAGCGCCGATCCGAGTAAATCATCCGGAGTACTCAAGGTAAAATTGGCCACCTTACCATCAACACGAACCTCCTTAATATCCAATGCTTTACTATCAAAAACTACGGTATCTGCATGAAGTTCGGCTAACGTCCAATGCGCGGTTGCGCGTATGATTTCTTGAGAAAAATCCACTTCCGCATCCCAGTCTAGAGCGACCACTTTCGCCTCAGCGGTGCTGTAACTGTGGGGATCAACGAAGAGCGCCTCACGAACTGAGGTGTCTACAGCAACGTCGATAGTGTTCGAGCGGATAGGCCCGGAAGCTTGTGGTGCTTCGGTAGTACACTGTACAAAAAACAAGGTGCTCAATGCGCTAAAAAGTAGGGCCGGTAGTCTTCTCATTATTTCTTAATTTCAGAACTACAAAATACGAGAAATGAAAGAAAACAACAGCCTAATCACTAAGCTGATTATCAGCAGTCTTAGCGTATTTGTTGCTGACTGGTTATTGCCGGGCGTCCACATTGATAGTTTTATCACGGCAATAGGTGTAGCCATCGTACTAGGTATACTCAATGCAACCCTTAAGCCGATACTGCTCATCGTTACCATTCCGCTAACCCTAGTGACCTTCGGCTTATTTTTATTTTTCATTAACGCCATTGTGATCGGCGTGGCAGATGCTTTGATCGAGGGACTTTACGTCAGAAGCGCCTGGTCTGCCATAATGTTCAGCTTACTCATCTCAGTGATCAGTTCATTTATGTATAAAAGTGGAAGTAAGGAACGCCGTTAAGGCAAGACTACTGTTTCCCAAGATGCATGAATTCCAAAAGTAGATTTGGCCAATTCCATAAAGCTCTCCGTCTTATCACTCAAGAAATAAGACACCTCACCGTCATCTGCAGATTGATGATTTGTATTACTCCATAAAGTAGCTACCTTGTTCGCTACCAGTGCAGGAGCATCGATCCAAGCGGCGTCTTTCGAGAGCTCTTGAGCCAACTCCTTCAACAACGGATAGTGTGTACACCCAGGCACCAAGGCATCAATCCCTTGTAAACTCTGGTGGGATAAATAGTGGTTAAGTACACTGCGATCTATTCCCGTACCTAGGAAGCCGTCTTCGATGAGCGGCACTAACAGCGGCGTTGATAGGCTATGCAATTGCACCCTAGAATTCAACACGCCTAATCTTTGCTTGTAAGCACCACTTCGTACGGTAGCGCGTGTCCCAAGCAAACCGATGTGCTGGTGATTGCTTACTGCTAAGAACTCTACTACAGGGTCTATAACATTTACAAACTGCAATTCTGGAAAGGCCTGCTCCAAATGTTCGCCTGCCGCAGCGCTTGCACTATTACAGGCAATCACGATAAGCTCGCACCCTTGGTCTTTTAAAAACGATACAATACGCGTACTATACCCCACAATGGCCTCATTACTCTTATCTCCATAGGGAAGGTGAAGTGTATCACCGTAGTAGATTTTAGGCACATTAGGAAGTGCTGCATTTAGCGCTTGCAGCACGGTGAGACCACCAAGCCCTGAGTCAAATAATCCTATTTTTCGCACCTTCTGCATCGAGGTCTAAATTACCAAAATAAAGCGCATAAAAAACCCCGACAGACGAGCTGACGGGGTCTTTATATAGTGCTTTGTTCCTGCTGCTTATTGGATGCCCAATTCAGCTTTTACCAACGGCATGATATCATCACCACCGTCAAGGTAGATCACATTTCCTTTTGAAGCTGATGCATCTAAGATGTACGTGAAGCCATTCGCCTTGGCAACGTTGTTCACTGCTTCTTGCGCTTTTTCGATGATCGGCATCATCAAATCACGTTGCTTGAGCTGTAAGTCTTGCTGAGCGCTCTGGTTGAACTGCATAATACGCTGTCCCATCGCTTCAAGCTCTTCTTGCTCTTTCTGCAAACGAAGTTGCGTCCAAGTATCTGCATTCGCTTGAGCGTTCTGCATCTTCGTCATGTACTCTTGCTGCATCGCAGTAGCGTCACCTTCAAGCTGTGCTGCGTAGGTTTGAATATCACCTTCTGCTGCCTTTGTTTCCGGCATAACTGATAGCAATTCATCTACATTGATGTGACCAATTTTCTGCTGTGCAACTGATGTTGATGCAAACCCTAAGGTCAGGGCGATTGCGAGTAATACTCTTTTCATTTTTGGTTGTTTTTTATCGCTTTAAACTATTTAATACTTCGTCGCTGTAGTCCTTGTCTTTATCGACAAATAGTACACCACTATTGGCACTTTTATCCAAAACCAATTCCAGCTTACGCTTGCGCGCAACGGCCTGAACCGCACCGAACACTTTGTCTTGAATAGGTTGTACCAGCTGAGCGCGCTTGTTGAAGAGCTCGCCTTCTGGTCCGAAGTATTTTTGCTGCAAGGAAATAATCTCCGCTTGCTTCGCCGTTATGGCTTGTTGTCTTTTCTCTAACTTCTCTGGAGAGAGCAAAATCCGTTCCGAATCCAACGCGTCTTTTAGACTTTCTAACTCGCTTTGAGAAGCACTCACTTCACCTGCCCACTGCTCACTTAGCTTATTCAGCTGTGATTGTGCCTGTGCATATTCGGGCATGCTTCGCAGGATGTATTCTGTATCCACCACACCATAGCGCTGAGCGAATAATGCACTCGAGAGTAGAAAGGCAAATAAGAAGGTTGTCCAACGTAACATGGCGGCGAAGGTAAAATATTTTTAGAATTGTTGACCGATGATAAAGTGGGTCTGCCATCCGCTCGCTGCTGCACCATTTGGCTCAGGATCGAAACCGTAGGCCACATCTACTCCCATCAAGCCGAACATCGGCATGTAGATACGTAGACCGGCACCTGCACTTCTCTTAAGACTAAACGCGCGGTAGTCCCAAAAATTGTCATAGTTATTCCCTCCTTCAAAGAATAGGAGCGGGAAAACCTGGGCGCTAGGCGTATTTGCGATGATGTAGCGTGCCTCAAGAATGTATTTGTTGTACAGTGCACCACCTCCTGCTGGAGTGATAGAGTTGTTTTGATATCCGCGAAGTCCGATGATTTCACGTCCGTCGATGACAAAATTGGTCAAACCATCACCACCTACATAGAAGCGCTCGAACGGCGGCAATCCAAGGTCCTTGTTATAGCTACCGAGGTAACCGAACTCACCGTGCGTACGAATGACAAATTTCGAAGTGATCGGAGCAAACCAGTCTGCCTTCAACTTCCATTTGTGGTATTCTACAAGCTTAAAGCGCTCTTCAGAAGACAATTCCTTGTAGTCGATATCATCGCGTAATAAGCTAAACGGCGGAGTCAATTCCGCACTAAAGCTGATCTGAGAACCGCGAGTCGGGAAGATTGGTACATCTGTGTTATTACGTCCTAAAGTAAACTGATAGTTCACATTGTTTGAAATTCCTTTAGTGTAGTCTAAGAATCCAGTAGGGAAATTATCTAGGTTGAATCTTCTAAACTCTAGGCCTTGGTATAAAGTAAAGTAATCATCTGGCCACTTCAGACGCTGCCCTAGACCGAAATTAATCCCTGTAATGAGCAAGCTCTGACGGTTCGGATTAGAACGCTCTACCCCGTTCGTTTGAACATTGTGGTACACCGTCGCTGTGAAACTGTTTGGCTTACGACCACCTAACCACGGCTCTGTAAATGAGGCATTGTAACTCTGGAAAAACAGACCGTTCGATTGTGCGCGAATATTGATGGTCTGTCCATCACCCGTAGGCAATGGCTGCCAAGCACGTTTGTTTCCGATGTTTTTAGCAGAGAAATTGTTGAAGTTCAGTCCCAAGGTTCCTACAACTCGACCGGCACCCCATCCCCCTTGCAATTCTAGCTGAGAAGTTGAACGCTCTACCACGGTATACTCTAAATCTACCGTCCCAGTTTGTGGGTCTGGCACCGGGTTCACACCGATCTGCGTTTGATCGAAATAACCGAGCTGTGAAAGCTCACGAATCGTACGTTGAATCATCGCTTTAGAGAACAAATCGCCTGGCTTGGTGCGTACCTCACGGTAAATCACATGGTCATTTGTTCGTTCATTTCCAGCAATACTTACCTTACGAATCGTTGCTTGACGACCTTCCTGAATACGAATCTCTATATCGATGGTATCGTTAACTACACGCTTTTCGATTGGAACGACTTGAGAGAACAGGTACCCGTTGTTTAGGTACACCGAAGCAACATCATTACCGTTCGGATCGAAGCTCACTCTTTCAGTAAGGTGCTGTGAATCATACACATCACCTCGCGAAATCTTCAAAATACTTTTGAGAAGTTCCGTCTCGTATTTCGTATTCCCCATAAAGGTGATGTCCCCGAAATAGTACTTGCGGCCCTCTTCAAGCTCAATTTTTATCTGAATAAGTTCATCGCTTACACTCCAGGTGGTGTCATTCACAATACGGGCATCGCGGTAACCGAGGCTGTTATACTTTGCTACCAAAGCTCTAAGATCATCGCGGTATTCTTTCTTTTTCAATTTCGAAATCTTGAACCACGCTTTTCCTTTGATTTTGGTGTTTTTCATCGCACGGCGAAGCACTTTATCGCTCACGGCCTCATTTCCCACAAACTGAATATCACCGATTTTTACGCGCTCCCCAGTTTTTATCTTAAATCCTAGAATCACAGCATTGTTGAACGCCGTATCTTGTTGTTGAACGACATCAACATCTGCGTTTAAGTAGCCTTTCTCGCGGAAGTATTTTTTAATCTTATTGCGGCTCATTACCACAAGGTTTTCGTTCACCACCTTACCAGCACGGAGGCCAAGGTCTTCACGTATATCATCCTTCCAAGCATTTTTAACTCCAACGATGTAGTATTTACTCATCTTCGGAAGCTCCTCTAGCTCAATATCTAAGTAGACTTTTTTACCGCTCTTATTGACCACCTTGAAGGTGATGTCTTCAAAAAGCTGCTGGCGCCACAACGTGCGAATGGCATCGGAGATTTTAGGATCGGGGAACTGAATATCGTCACCAACACGAAGGTTGGTTAACATGATTACTACGTTTGCGTCTAAGTTTTGGCTACCTGTAACGGTAATGCCGCCTATTTCGTAATCAACACCTGGAATAAGGTTGAAATCGCTCGTTCCTACCTCTTGTGCTTGTGCACCGATCGAGAAGCAAGCCAATACAACTGCCCAAAAAATATTCTTCATCTTCTTACTTTGCCGTTAGCTGTTCTGAAGTCTGTCCGAATCTACGTTCACGCTTCTGAAAAGCTGCGATCGCCTCGTACAATCCTTCGGCATCGAAATCTGGCCACAAGATGGGAGTGAAATAAAATTCTGCGTAGGCGAGTTGCCAAAGCAGGTAATTACTGATTCTTTGCTCTCCCGAGGTACGTACTAAAAGATCTGGATTAGGCATACCTGCGGTAAACAGATGCTGCTCTATATGCTCCTCTTTAATGTCCTCCGGGCGCAGATTTCCGCTGGCCACCTCTGTGGCAACTTTGCGAAAGGCCTGAACCATCTCATCTTGCGAGCCGTAACTCAATGCAAGTGTCAAAGTTAACCCATCATTCTCGGATGTGGCATCTATGACAGAGATTAACTTTTTGTTTGCTTTTGAAGGCAGCGAGGCCACATTTCCAATCGCATTCAGACGCACATTATTCTCTTGCAGCGTAGGCAGCTCCTTCTCTAACGCTGACATCAGGATATTCATCAGCGCATCTACCTCAGCCTTTGGTCGGTTCCAATTTTCAGTAGAGAACGCATACACCGTAAGGTAATCAAGACCCAATTCAGCCGACGCTGTGGTAATACGACGCAATGCTTCCACTCCCACCTCATGCCCACGAACGCGTGTCATGAACCCTTGTTTTTTCGCCCAGCGTCCATTGCCGTCCATGATCACAGCAATGTGTTTCGGCATGTTTTCAGGGTCCAAACCAGCCTTAAGGCGGTTATCTACAAATACTTTAGAATGCACTACAGCGTTCATCTCTTGGACTTAGATTATAGAAAATGGTAACTCCGGCAAAAATACTCCAATCTCTTGTATTAGCATTACCTCTTGCCAGTCCGGGTACATAGGGAACATTTCCAGGGTTGGAAAAATAAGCAGACTGTTCGTTACGAACGTCTAAAAGATCCATCGCGTCAACATAGTCGCCAGAGGTATCGTCGATGTAGTCTGAACCATAGCGGCGCCACCCGAGCTCTGTGCTGAAACTCCAATCACGCGCAATAGCGCGACGAAAGCCTAAGCCAAAAGGTACTGTCAGCGTGGTATTCCCATAGTACAGCTGGTTCGCTAGATAGGTTTGCTGCCCTTCTGTTCCTAACGGGCGCAGATCGACAAACTCATCGTTCCAAAGCCCTTGTGGATTGTATGCGGTGATTCCCAAACCTGCGAAAATGTAGAAGGTCTGGTTGAATTTTGAACCTGTGGTATAAGGCCAAAAATTAAACTCGGTCATCATGGCGAACTCGGAGACTTCCGTGCGGACAGAAATTTCGCGGTTGCTTTTAAAATCATCCTTTGCCCAAAGGTCGTTTGCCTCGAGGTAGCCACGAGAGAAATTCACACGGGTAGACCAATGCCAATTAAATTGGCGACGCAAGGTCACATTCGCATAGGGTTGATTCGGTAGAAAGCCATATCCACCCTCGGCATTGAATCCGACAGCGCCTACATCCCCGTGAAAAAGCGTTCCGCCGACTCCCAGGCCTAACTCATAGGACTGTGACCAAAGCGAGGCACTACTCAAAAGCAGTGCGAAACATAGCGTGATTTTACTTTTCATTTAATTTCTGTAATCGCGACCCCAGCTGAGTTTGTTTCGCATGGTAGTCGAAAAATCTTGCAGTTCTGTTTGCACGAGTGCAACGCGGAAATCTGCCTTTTGAATAAAGAGTTCGGTCTCCGTATCAAAGCTGTGCATACGACTGTCTAAAGAAGCTAAAAACTCGTGCTCTCTACTCTCGACGCGCAGCCTGAGGGTGTTGTTATCCGAAATAACGAAGGGACGCATCGTTAAATTGTGCGGAGCGATCGGTGTTAGGACAAAATTTTCACTGTTCGGCATAATGATCGGACCTCCACAAGAGAGGCTGTAACCGGTCGAGCCGGTAGGCGTACTGATGATCAGTCCGTCCGCCCAATAGCTATTCAGATAGCTGCCGTTCAAATAAGTATGGACAGTAATCATACTCGTGGTCTCTTTTCGAGCGAGCGTGATTTCGTTCAAGGCAAAGTTGGGCTTCATAATACGATTGCACGAGGTACGCGCCTGCAAAAGAGAGCGGAAATCGAGCTGGAATCGGCCACTGAAGAGCGCATCTAGGGAGGTTTCAATATTGCTTTTTGCAACATTTGCCAAGAAGCCCAGGCGTCCCATGTTGATGCCAAGAATTGGAATATCCTTGCTCTGGATCAGTACCGTGGCTTCGAGAATCGTTCCATCACCACCGAGAGAAATTAAAAAGTCTGGATCAAAGTTGTCCAATTCTTCCTCGTCGTTAAACACCGAGAAGCGCATGTCCGGAAATTCTTCATCGCGAATCTGAGCGCATGCCTCTTTCATCGGAGCGTAAATAGCAATAGCCACCCCTTCCTCGTGGAGCTTTTCCATGACCACTTCCACATACGGCAGGTCAGGCGTTTTAGGATTTCGGCCAAATAGAGCGATTCTCATCAGTACTTCAAATAATTCATCAAATGATCGTAACGGTTCTGGTAGTCTTGCTCGAAAGTCAAATCTCCATGCAGCCCTTCAAGTGTGTACCCATAGCGCTGGATGCTTTGCACGATAGGACCGCTGTGCTCCGTGTTCAATTTGAGGATAAATTTAATCATTCCTGCGCCAACAGGTTGCACGAGCCATAGCCCGAGGACCTTGGCGTCATTTTGCTCCACGACAGTGCTGACGGTCACCATAGAATATTGCGCCTCTTCAACACTGAATACCGCTACTGCGCCGGGCTGCATCAAGGTCGGAGTGCCGCGGAAAAACTCTACAACATCGCTGAGCAGATAAGCTGAAATATAGAGGCCATTCTCGTCAATAACGGGTACAAGAGTCAGTCGAAATTGGGTTGCTATGGCCAAAACCTCAAAGGCATGTGCAGCGCTACGAACAAACGGCGCATGGGCCGGGTTGTAACATTGAATGACAGAAGCATTCTCATCGATGGCATCCAACAGCGCATCTTCAGTCAATAGACCGAGGTACATACCTTGATCATCAACGAGCGGCAGCTCACTGACTTTGTGCTCTTCCATGCGATCTAGAGCCTCAACAACAAGCGACTCCTTGGTGAGGGACTTGATCTGTTCTATGCGTGTGGATTCTTGTGTCATTTGATAACAAACATAGGCCTTTTCTTTAGCTTTGCAGGTATGAACGATCACACAAAACTCAGCGTAAACATCAATAAAGTAGCGACCCTTCGCAATGCACGTGGCAGCAATGTCCCGAACGTGTTGCAGGTAGCTTTAGATTGCGAACGCTTCGGCGCAGAGGGCATCACTGTGCACCCGCGTCCGGACCAAAGACACATACGTTATAGTGATGTAGAAGCACTCGCCCCGGCGGTCACTACAGAGTTTAACATTGAAGGATATCCAAACAAGGAGTTTATTGAATTGGTCTTAAATAACCGACCAGCTCAAGTCACTTTAGTCCCGGATCCTCCCGGGGCCCTTACTTCAAACGCAGGTTGGGATACGTTAACGCACAAATCTTTACTTCAAGATGTGGTCGGCCAATTCAAGCAAGCAGGAATCCGTACTTCAGTATTTATTGAAACCGACCTCGCTTTGATCGATGGTGCAAAAGCATTGGGGGCTGACCGTATAGAGCTATACACCGAAAGCTATGCCGTCGGATATCGCGAGAACCGCGAAGCGTCAGTTGCCCCATATGTAACATCAGCAGCCCATGCGAGATCGATCGGACTAGGTGTGAACGCAGGTCACGACCTCAGCTTAGAGAATTTAGCCTTTTTCGCTGAAAAGCTGTACAGCAACCTTGACGAGGTGAGCATCGGCCATGCGCTGATCGCCGATGCGCTGTATTTAGGGTTGCACAATACGGTTCAGCAATATTTGAACCAGCTAAACCCTACCTCATGGAAGTAGCCAACCTCTTTTCAAAAATCTATGGAGAAGGGCAACCGCTGATTATTTTGCACGGCCTGTTTGGGATGAGTGATAATTGGACCACGCACGCAAAACTATTCGCCTCAAAAGGCTGGCAAGTGCATGCTGTCGACCAGCGGAATCACGGTCGTAGCCCACACATGACTGAACACAGTTATGAAGCGATGGCCGCCGACCTAGAAGCATACATCGATGCCCATCAGCTTGAAAAACCCGTTATCTTAGGACACAGCATGGGTGGCAAAACAGTCATGAACTTTGCAGTGCGCAGCCCAAAGCAAATTCGCGCGGCAATCGTTGTTGATATCGCTCCCAAAGCTTACCCTATTCACCACCAAATCTACATCGACGCTATGCGTGGTGTAGATTTCAAAGAATCGCGTTCGCGAAAGGCAGTCGAGTCCGCTTTAAGCAGCAAACTCAATAGCCCAGGAATTATCGCTTTTTTCATGAAAAGCTTATACTGGAAAACCAAAGAGGAACTAGCATGGAGATTTAATCTTGATGCCTTAGAACAAAACCTTAGTATGGTCGGGGAACCTCTTGAACACGGCTATTTCGATGCCCCCGCGCTTTTCATTGCAGGTGGAGCTAGTGGTTATATAACGGAGGACGATCATGATCCTATTTTAGACCTTTTCCCGAATGCCGAAATTCGTACGATTGAAGGTGCTGGACATTGGGTACACGCTGAAGCACGTGAAGCCTTCGCGCGACTCGTTTTAGAATTCTTGGATACTATTTGATCGTACCTACACTTCTCAGGTAAATGTGTACCAAAGGGTTTCCTTTGGAACTCACGAGCATTTCTTCAATTGAGGGCTTGGAAAAGGCGGTCCATGCATCGTTTGAAAATCCATAGACCTCTAAGGGCTGCGTAAAAAACCCTCGGTCTAATTTTTGATTTCTGTTGCGGTCTTCATAGACCTGCACCGCGAAAAGATCAGACAGCTGTACATCGATTTTCGCTTGGTCAGAGCTGCTACTGACCTCTACAAATCCGGTTTGGATCGATACACCGTCTCGATCTAAAATCTCATATGCCAAACTGCATGGATAGGAGCTCGCGCCAGAAGCCGATAACGATAGCTGCTGCGCTTTAGCCGTAAAGCTCACAGTGCATATAAAAACCCAAGTAAGTATTAAACGTATCATCGGCTGTGGTCTATCTCTACTCCTTTACGAGCAATGATTGCGCCACTAATCTTTAATGAGTCGACTACCTTCTCGTAAATAGAAATAAACTGCTCAGGATGATCGCTGTAAAAAGCAAAACTCTTCTTGAAAGCTGCTTCACTGATATCGTACTTCTTATACAGTTTGGCGTAGTAGTCCTCTAGATGATTTGTGTCCCCTAAAATCAAGGATCCATTTCTCGCGCCTTCGATGATATGCACGTCCACCATTACCGGAACCATGATTTCAGGCGAAATAATGTACTCGGGAATAGCTTCAACAGGTCGAGAGCAGGCGAATTCCATCGCAAGCAACCCTACCCATACTATTCCGCGTAACTTCATCTGTGGTCTTAATCTCTATTAAACAACAAGCGCTCTCCGAGCTTACTTTCATCGAACTTACCCTCGTTGTAGGCTAAGTGTCCCCCGACAAAAGTATGGGTGATCTTACTCTTAAAGAGTGTTCCTTCGAATGGCGACCAACCACATTTTGAAAGTACGTTATCTCTGCTCACACTCCAAGGACGATTCGGCTCTACAAGAACGAGATCGGCATGGTATCCTTCGCGAATAAACCCGCGCTCTTCGACACGGAATAAAATCGCAGGATTGTGACACATCTTTTCGACCATTTTTTCAATAGTGATCGTTCCGTCGTGGACTTTCTCCATCATCGCGGGAAGGAAGTGCTGCACTAATGGTCCACCGGAAGGTGCGTTTAAATAGGCATTCTTCTTCTCCTCTAAGGTATGTGGAGCGTGGTCTGTGGCAAGAACATCTAAACGGTCGTCTAGAAGTGCTTTCCAAAGTCCGTCACGATCCGCAGCCGTTTTGACTGCTGGATTCCATTTGATGAGACTGCCTTTTTTATCGTATTGGCTGTCGTCAAACCACAAGTGATGCAGACATACCTCAGCAGTGATTTTTTTCTTGGCCAACGGTTTCTTGTTCGAGAACAACCCTGTTTCTAAAGCGGTAGAAATATGGAAAACGTGCAGACGACTGTCGTACTTCTTTGCCAAATCTACTGCGGTTTTAGAACTGAGGTAGCACGCTTGTTCGCTACGTATGACTGGATGCATGCGCATCGGGATCTCATCGCCGTATTCTTCTTTCGCCTTTTCTAAGTTCGCTTTGATCGTCGCCTCGTCTTCACAATGCGTGATCAATTGGTGATCGAGTTGAAAGATACCCTCCAAGGTCTTCTGCTGGTCCACCAACATGTTCCCTGTAGAAGAGCCCATGAAAATCTTTATACCAGAGACATTGCGCTTACTTACGCGCTTGAGCTCTTCGAGGTTATCGTTCGAAGCACCCATATTAAAGCTGTAATTCGCTAACGAAACTTCAGAAGCACGGGTATATTTCTTTTCCAATTCTTCAATCGTAGTTGCCGCAGGCTTGGTGTTTGGCTGCTCCATGTACGAGGTGATCCCCCCTGCAACTGCCGCACGGCTCTCCGAATAGATATCGCCCTTGTGAGTCAGTCCTGGCTCGCGAAAATGAACCTGGTCATCAATCACCCCAGGAACCAAAAACTTTCCATCGGCATCAATCACGTTTACGTTTCCGTTTTTAGGACCGATACTGGTGTCAATTTTTGCGATACGACCCTGTTCGATAAGAACATCGCCCTCGATGATCTGGCCTTCATTAACAATTCGGGCGTTTTTGATCAAATACGATTTGCTCATGTATGCTTATTTACTCCTGTTACTCTTATTAAACAGACTCTTGATTTTCAGCTTGATAACGCCAAAAATCGCTTCTTTAATGATGCCGCTCGACATTTTACTTTCTCCTTCAGTTCGATCGGTGAAGATTACTGGAACCTCAACCAAATTCATGCCATTCTGCCACACTTTGAACTTCATTTCAATCTGGAAGGCATACCCTACAAAATGTATTTTATCGAAGTTGATCGCCTCGAGCGTTTCTCTTCGGTAACATTTGAATCCTGCGGTTGCATCTTGAACCGGCATTCCTGTCACAAAGCGCACATAAACACTCGCGAAATAGCTCAGCAGTACTCTGCTCATTGGCCAATTCACAACATTTACACCCGTAACGTAACGCGAGCCTATAGCAACAGCCGCTCCTCCTTCACATACTTTCAACAGCTTCGGGAGATCGTTTGGGTCGTGGGAAAAATCACAATCCATCTCAAACAAGTAATCATACCCGCGGGCCATCCCCCATTTAAAACCATGGATGTAGGCGGTTCCCAGCCCTAATTTTCCTTGGCGTTCCTCCAAATGGATTCGGCCATTGTACTCCGCCATTTTTTCACGAACGGCGTCTGCGGTCCCATCTGGAGACCCATCATCGACAATAAGCACATCGACTTCTACAGGTACGGCCATGACCGTATCTAGCATCTTGTAGATGTTTTCAATCTCGTTGTATGTAGGGATGATGACTAATGCTTTTGACATGCAGCAAATGTAGCAAAGAAACCACTAGATTAGTGGTATGAATACAGATGTGTACAGCAAGAAAATTTGGTGGAAAGTAGTTCTGATTGTATCAGGCGTGATCATTGGTGTCGTATCGCTTCTGTACACAGAAACCTTCCTCAGAGAGCTGCGAATGGAGGAAGAGCGCAAGATTCGACTATGGGCGAAGGCGGTAGAAGCTGTTTTTGGCGCCTCGGAAGAAGAAAATTTAGCTTTTTACTCAGAGATTATACAAAACAATAAAACCATACCTGTTATCCTCACCGATGGACAGGGTTCGATCATTGCGCACAGGAACCTAAATGTGCCAGAGGGAGACTCGGATAAATTGGCCCGATTTCTAGAGCGAAAGCTCAATGAATTTAAAGAGAGCGGGCAAATGCTCGAAAACAGCTTTGGAGATGGACAGACGAACTACCTCTATTACAAAGGCTCGACGCTTTTGACCAAGCTCAGGTACTATCCTTTACTCCTGTTAGGGGTGATTTCTATCTATATGCTGATCAGTTATATGGCCTTTTCAAATGCACGGCGAAGTGAGCAAAACAAGGTTTGGACGGGAATGGCTAAAGAGACTGCGCACCAAATTGGAACTCCACTTAGCGCGTTGTTGGGATGGATAGCTTTTTTAAAGGAGCAGTATCCAAAAGAGATTGCATTTGGAGAAATGGAGAAGGATATTGATCGGTTGTCGGCGATTACCGAACGATTCAGCAAGATTGGTAGCCAGCCTGAATTGGACAAACTCGACCTGAGTGATACTTTAGAAAACACATTGGCCTATCTGGCGCCACGCATGGGCCGTAAAATCACATTGGATACTTTTATTCAACCTGATCTTCAACGACTTCACAATGAACAACTTATCAGTTGGGTCATTGAAAATTTAGTAAAAAATGCCACTGATGCACTAGAAGGTGAAGGCACGATAAGCGTACAAGCCACAATCATAAATTATGAAGTTCGAATTGAAGTAAAAGACAACGGTAGAGGTATACCTTCAAAGATTCAACGCAAGGTTTTTTCTCCTGGTTTCACTACTAAAAACAGAGGTTGGGGACTTGGCTTGAGTTTAGCACAAAGAATTATTTCAGAATATCACGCAGGTACTATACAATTAGCGGAAAGCAATCCGGATAAAGGCACTACCTTTAAAATTGTATTGCCCATAGCCTAATGATCCAAAGTTCCCTTTATTTTCATATCCCCTACTGCAAGCAAGCTTGCACGTACTGTGACTTTCATTTTTCGACGAACACCGCAACTAAGGAGGGAGTATTGCATCAAATGAATGCTGAGATGAAAATGCGTGGACTTCGAACTCCATGGAATTCTCTGCAGGTTAAAAGCCTTTATTTTGGTGGCGGTACACCGAGCATTCTTAGTTCTAATGAGATTGAAGGCCTCATCAAAAGTGCCCGCAATTATTTCGCACTAGCAAAGAATATTGAAGTCACACTCGAGGCAAATCCAGATGACATCACTGCTGAAAAACTTGAACAGTGGTACGAGATTGGCATCAATCGACTTAGCGTGGGAATACAAAGCTTTAGTGATTCCGAACTTAAGGCATGCAACCGAGCTCATGATAGTGAAACGGCGCACGAAGCATTACGGCTTATCAATGCTTCAAGCATTAACAATTTTTCCATTGACCTTATCTATGGAATGGTTGACTCTACAGTGCAAAGTTGGTATGACAATCTAGCTACTGCTTTATCCTATGCACCGAATCACATTAGCTGTTACAGTCTAACTGTAGAAGAAAAAACAGCTCTTGCACACCAAGTAAACACAGGACTAGTAACACTTCCTGAAGACGATGTTGTGGTCGCGCAATTCGAGTATTTGAGACAATGGGCCAATAAGTACGGCTATGATCATTATGAATTGTCCAATTTCTGTAAGCCTGGACAACAAAGTCATCACAATAAACATTACTGGAGTTACCAGCCTTATTTAGGAATTGGCCCGGGAGCGCATAGCTTCGATGGCGCCAAAAGGTTCTGGAACGTAAATAACAATAAACGCTACATCAATAGTGCTCCATTAGAGGCCGAAACGCTCTCCATATCTGAACAGATTAACGAACGACTTATGGTGCGCTTAAGGACAAGCGAGGGTTTTCGGTATCAGCGAGACTTACCTAAAGACATCCCAATTCGCATCAAAACTCAACTGTTAAAAAATGTGGACAATGCAATGAGTAGAGGCGACTTGTTCCCATTACCCGACGGTTATAAAATATTGCCTGAGAAATGGATGCGTAGCGATCATATCATTACCAATCTATTTGTAGATCCAGAATCATGATTATCACCTTACCACTTTCTACTAACACTGTTTCTATCCATCTAAATGCACCTATTGCAGACCTCAGTCTTGCGGTTGGCGATGTAGCTAGAGCGTGGTATATCGATGCACCTAGTTTTGAGCCTGTCGTTTTAGGCGACTGGACAGGAAGTGTTGCTGCGGGCAACGGCGTAAACTTTTTCAATGTAAAATTTAACCCTCATGCCCACGGCACGCACACAGAAACGGCTGGACACATTAGTGAGGAACGCTACAGTATCAACACACACTTTAATGCGCCATTCTCATTAGCTGCAGTATTGAGCCCTAAGGTGGGCGAGGAAAAAATGAGCTTTGACGATTTTGCTATAGCCTGGGAAACTGCCCAAGCTAAAGGAGATCTTGAAGGCGTTACGACCATAATATTTCGCACGGACTGCGCAAGTGACCTACCTACTCGAAACTATAGCTCAACGGACTGGCCTTATCTCGACGCCCAAATAGGAACGTTCTTGCGTGAGCATGGGATCGACCATTTGATGATCGATCAACCGAGTGTTGACAAAGAAGAGGATGGAGGAGCACTAGCGTGCCACAAGAGCTTTTGGGGACCGCGCCCCGAGGAGAGCTTGCATAGAACGATCACCGAACTGATTCACGTCCCTATGGATGTTCAAGACGGGCGCTACCTGCTGAATCTGCAAGTAGCACCCCTTGAAAATGATGCAGCACCTTCTAGACCATTGCTCTACAAGCTGCTGTAAATTCTTTTATTTAGACTTTCGCGTACGGGCATCTACTGCTGCGAGTGTAGCCATATTCACAATCTCCCGAACAGAAGCACCTAATTGAAGTACGTGCGCACTCTTTTTGGTTCCTATCAACATCGGTCCGATCGCCTCTGCAGCACCAAAGCTCTGAAGCATCTTATAAGTAATGTTTCCTGCAGCTAAATTCGGGAAAATAAACACATTCGCACGGTGACCTACAAGGTCAGAGAACGGGAAGCGTTCTTCAAGCTCTTCTGGGTTTAACGCAAAATTTGCTTGTACTTCACCATCAACGATCAATTCTGGGTGCTCCTTACGAAGAATCGCACTTGCTTTGGCCATTTTGACTGCGTCAGGTCCATTGCTTGAACCAAAGTTCGAATAACTCAGTAGTGCGACTTTTGGAGTGATATTCGTACGACGAACAGTATCCGCAACATTCAAGACCATTTGAACTAGATCATCTACTGTCGGATCTAGATTTATGGTGGTATCAGCGAAGAACATCGGTCCGCGTTTAGTGAGAAGGATATACATCCCTGCTGCTTTGCGCATGCCCTCTTCTGTTCCGATAGTGCGTAAAATAGGACGCAATGCTGTTGGGTACTTTACGGTCAAACCAGCGATAAGTGCATCTGCTTCACCTTCTTTAAGCATCATGTTTCCGAAGTAATCGCGCGTTTTGATTTTAGCACGACATTCGTCGAGAGTCCAACCACGGCGGCCGCGAACTTTGTGAAGCTTCTCGGCGTATTCCTCACGCTTTGCTCTGTCCTTAACCACATCGACGATTGTTGCTCCTGAAAGTTCGAGCTGGTACTCTTCGATAATTTCATTGATTTTTTCCTCCGAACCGAGCAGAATAGGTTTCGCAACACCATCGCTTAACAGAATTTCTGCTGCTTTCAAAATACGGTATTGGTCGCCCTCAGTAAAGACGATACGTTGTGCTTTCCTAGCTGCGTTTTCGTTCAAGAGACGGATGAATTTATCATCTCTACCCAAACGGTCGCTGAGTTCACGGTTGTAGGCTTTCCAATTAGTGATCGGCGCTTTCGCTACTCCACTGTCCATAGCTGCACGAGCCACTGCCGGTGCAACAGTAGTGATGAGTCGAGGATCGAACGGTTTTGGAATGATGTAAGTACGTCCAAAGCTCAGATTGCTCTCGTCATACGCTAAGTTCACCAGCTCTGGAACTGGCTCTTTGGTTAGATCGGCAATAGCACGAACCGCCGCCAATTTCATTTCCTCATTAATCTTAGTTGCACGCACATCTAATGCACCGCGGAAAATGAATGGGAACCCTAAAACGTTATTGACTTGGTTTGGATTATCACTACGACCAGTAGCCATAATAATGTCCTCACGGGCATCCATAGCGTCTTCATACATGATCTCTGGATCAGGATTGGCCAGTGCAAATACGATTGGATCAGGCGCCATAGATTTCACCATCGCTTTCGAGACGATACCTCCTTTGGAAAGACCGACAAACACGTCTGCACCCTGCATCATTTGAGCAAGATCAGCCGCTTTATGGTCCTTTGCAAAAATTGCCTTTTCCTCGGTGAGTTGCTCCCTAGAAGTTGTTATCAAACCTTTAGAATCACACATGTACAGATTCTGTGGAGCGACACCTAGTGACAAGTATAATTTTGCACACGAGATTGCCGATGCACCTGCCCCATTAAAGACGACTTTCACCTTAGAAATATCCTTGTTTGAAATCTCCAATGCGTTCAATAAAGCGGCAGCGGTAATGATCGCCGTACCGTGCTGATCATCATGCATGATTGGAATATCCAACTCCTCTTTTAAACGCTTTTCGATGTAAAAACAATCCGGCGCTTTAATGTCTTCGAGGTTAATTCCACCAAAAGTTGGCGCAACGGCCTTTACCGTTTCGATAAATTTATCAGGATCATTCGCGTCCAATTCTAGATCGAACACATCGATATCTGCAAAGATTTTGAACAATACTCCTTTACCTTCCATCACAGGCTTTGACGCCTCCGGTCCTATATCTCCAAGACCTAAAACGGCGGTACCGTTTGTAATAACAGCAACTAAGTTTCCTTTTGCCGTGTATTTATAAACGTCTTCTGGGTTCGCGGCAATCTCTTTACAAGGCTCTGCAACCCCAGGAGAATAGGCGATACTTAAATCGCGCTGAGAGTTCGAAGGTTTTGTAGGTATCACCTCAATCTTACCGGGCTTCGGTGCCTGGTGGTAGGTAAGGGTGTCTTTTTTCTTGATCGGTCGTTGACTCATAATGAGTGAAAATTAGTACAAAAAGGTGTTGAATGGGAATCGCGCCGCATGTATTTCAGCCGCTACTCTGTAGAGCGTTCTGCGCAATTCTTCAATGTTATTTTTATCCTGGGCGCTAATAAATACGGCACGTTCGCCAACACTATTCATCCAAGTGCGCTTCCAGTGTTCTAAATCGTATTGTTCTGGGGCCAATTCCGCCTCGATCACCTCCTCACCTTCTTCTACATCGGGCTCTTCAAAAGTGTAGGCATCTATCTTATTAAACACCATAATCGTCGGCTTATCCTGGCTATCGATCTCTTGCAAAATCTGATTCACACTTTCGATGTGATCCATAAAGCTCGGATGCGAAATATCGACAACGTGCAGCAGTACATCCGCTTCGCGCACCTCATCCAAGGTAGACTTAAAGCTCTCCACGAGCTGTGTAGGCAGCTTTCGGATGAATCCCACTGTATCCGTGAGAAGCAGTGGCAAATTGTCAATATTAATCTTGCGAACTGTGGTATCCAGGGTAGCAAAGAGCTTGTTCTCAGCGAGCACATCGGTCTTACACAGTAGATTCAGCAGTGTGCTTTTCCCCACATTCGTATACCCAACAAGTGCAACACGCGAGAGCTTACCGCGATTGCTTCGCTGCGTACTCATCTGCACGTCAATCTTTTGCATCTTCTTTTTGAGCAACGCAATCTTTTGCTGAATGATCCGTCTATCCGTCTCAATCTGCGTCTCACCTGGACCGCGCATTCCAATCCCCCCTTTTTGGCGCTCAAGGTGCGTCCACATTCGGGTCAATCGCGGAAGTAAATATTGATACTGGGCCAATTCCACCTGCGTCCTCGCATAGGAAGTTTGCGCTCGAGCTGCAAAAATGTCAAGAATAAGATTCGTACGGTCCATGACTTTCACCTCCATTAAAGCCTCAATATTCTTGAGCTGTGATGGGGTCAATTCATCATCGAAGACGACCATATCGATATTCTCGGCATCCACATAGCCCTTGATGTCTTCCATTTTACCACTACCTAAGAAGGTACGCGGATCTGGCTTAGACAACTTTTGGGTGAACATATGCATGGTATCCGCACCAGCAGTATCCGCTAAAAAGCGCAACTCCTCGAGATACTCACGGGACTTTTCTTCGTCCTGCTCTCTGTTGATGATACCAACAAGAATACATCGTTCACGCCCAACGGGCTTTTGTTTTTTAAGCTCTAACATAGTACGTCGCCCTTAGGCGCCTTGCAAAAACTCTGACCAAGGGAAGCGCAATAAGATAGCTGCAAGCCCTAATCCAAAGAATATCACAACAGCTTTCGCCTTTGCAGCATCATCAGATCCACGCTTGCTTTTAGCATTTCCAATGGTGATTAAAACAGCACCAATAATCATGGTCATCGGATGCTCTACGTATTTGAAACGAAGGGCACTATCGCCCATGATTGTCCCCATATCGCTGAACATATCCATATTAAAACCAACGAGCATGATGAGCCCAACTGTCACTTGAACGTGAGTAAGGATCAGCGTGATTTTATTTTGACGGATCAAACTAGGAGTTAGCCCTTTGTCCGATTTCCAAACAAGGAAATTTTGAACGAGCACAACGAGCATCAACAATAGCCATAAAAATGGCATCCAATGGTGAAGGTGTAATAATCCTGTATACATGTGGTTTCTATTTTAAACAAAGTTACAAAGGACCGCCTTACAAGCATCCTTTCCTGCCTTTGAATGCGTATTTATATGAGCTAAACACGCGTTCAAAGGCATAAAAAAACCCCGACACCGCACTGGCATCGGGGTTTGTTATTATACGCTACTAATTTCTTAGCGAATGATCTCTAGGAACGTTTCCGTCAATCCTTCTTCAGTTTTCATGAAATGTACCATGCCTTTAGACGATGTTCCGTCTGCAGCAGTGAAAACACCGTTGAAATCGAACAGCATACCGTCAGAAGCGCCTTCGTCTGAAACGAATGTACCGTTCAGCTCTTCGCTAGTTACGTTCATAGTAAGGCTTGCAGCACCGTTTTTAACAGCGACATCAAGGTCAGCTGAAACAGCTACTTTAAGATCCTCACCTACTGCTTGGAACTCTTGTCCTTTCAATTTCATTTTCATCACTTCTTGACGAACTTCCGTAACAGGAGTCGATTCTGCAACCTCTTCGTGTCCGTGCCCGTCACCGAGGATCGGAGCGATCACCAAACCAACCAAACAAGTAAGTTTGATCAAGATGTTCATCGAAGGACCAGAAGTATCTTTAAATGGATCACCTACGGTGTCACCAGTTACTGCTGCTTTGTGCGCTTCAGAACCTTTGTAAGTCATTTCACCGTCGATCATAACACCTGCCTCGAAAGACTTCTTAGCGTTATCCCAAGCACCACCAGCGTTGTTCTGGAAGATGGCCCAAAGAACACCTGAAACAGCAACACCTGCCATGTAACCACCGAGCATTTCAGCAGCTTCTTGACCGTTGTAACCGAATGCCATAGGCAAGAACGCTACCACGAGTGGGAAGATGATCGTCATTGCACCAGGAAGCATCATCTCACGCAAAGAAGCCTGAGTAGAGATCGCAACACATTTGTCGTATTCCGGCTCAGCTTTGTACTCCATGATACCTGGAATCTCTTTGAACTGACGACGTACTTCTTTCACCATTTCCATGGCTGCTTTACCTACTGCGTTCATTGCAAGTGCAGAGAATACAACAGGAACCATACCCCCAACGAATAACATCGCGAGCACTGGAGCTTTGAAGATGTTGATACCATCGATACCTGTGAAGGTTACGAAGGCAGCAAAAAGAGCAAGTGCAGTCAAAGCTGCAGAAGCGATCGCGAATCCTTTACCGATCGCTGCAGTAGTGTTACCTACAGAATCAAGGATGTCAGTACGCTCACGTACTTCTTCTGGCAATTCGCTCATCTCGGCGATACCACCCGCGTTATCCGCGATAGGACCGAATGCATCGATAGCAAGCTGCATTGCAGTTGTAGCCATCATTGCAGAAGCAGCGATTGCAACACCATAGAAACCAGCAAATGCGTAAGACGACCAGATAGCGCCTGCAAACAATAAGATTGGAGCAAACGTAGAGATCATACCTACACCTAGACCTGCGATGATGTTAGTTGCAGCACCAGTAGCAGATTTTTGAACGATATCTAAAATTGGTTTTTTACCTAAACCAGTGTAGTACTCTGTGAAGTAAGAGATCAAAGCTCCTACAACAAGACCTACGACAACTGCGCCAAATACCGCGTTGCTTGAAACTTCTTTAAAGCCTTCTCCGAAGAACTTCATGCTCAACGTTTCTGGCAATAACAAATCGATCAATACGTAAGAACCGATAGCAGTTAAAAGGATTGAAACCCAGTTACCGATGTTCAAAGCGCGTTGTACTTCGTTTTCTTTAGCTGAGTTATCCTTAATACGGATAAAGAAAGAACCGATGATAGAGAAGATGATACCTACACCTGCAATCATCATTGGAAGCATGATAGGACCGTGATTCTCTAAGAAGTTCCCTGTGCTAATCAAATTATCGTTGATGACATAGTTTCCTAATACCATCGATGCAAGTACTGTCGCTACATAAGAACCGAAAAGATCGGCACCCATACCTGCAACATCACCTACGTTATCACCTACGTTATCCGCGATAGTCGCAGGGTTACGTGGATCATCTTCAGGGATACCTGCTTCTACTTTACCTACAAGGTCAGCACCAACATCCGCTGCTTTGGTATAAATACCTCCACCAACACGAGCAAAAAGAGCGATCGACTCAGCACCTAAAGAGAAACCTGCAAGGGCTTCAAGTACGATGGTCATCTCGTTGTAGAACGAATCTTCGCCTACGATGAACCAGTTGGTCAAAATGATGAAGAGCACACCTAGACCGAATACGGCAAGACCTGCAACACCTAGACCCATTACAGTACCACCGCGGAAAGAAACTTTCAACGCTTGTGGAAGGGACGTACGAGCAGCCTGTGTTGTTCTTACGTTAGAATCAGTAGCGATACGCATTCCGATGTTCCCTGCAACTGCAGAGAAGAAAGCACCGATAACGAATGCAACTACGATGAACCAGTGCGTGGTTTCAACGACTGATGAAATTACGCCGAGAAGAACTCCAGCGATCACTACGAAAATTGCGAGAATACGATATTCCGCGTTCAAGAATGCCAAGGCGCCCTCCTTAATATAGGCAGCGAGTTTTGACATTTTTTCTGTTCCTGTATCTTGTTTTACTACCCAGTTGCGTAGTACCAACATGTAGATCAGGCCGACGATACCGAAGATAGGTACCAATAAAAGCATGTTTTCCATTTTGTGTAAACTATGGTTTGATTTTAAACAATCAGCCCCTCCCGCGTTCACGGAAAGGGCTGCAAATATAAGTGATAGAGTCTTTACTCCGTAAGCTAGAATAAATCCTCCAGGTTATTTAACATACATAACCGATTTCACGGCGTCAATTACCTGTCCAACTTGCGGTAAGAAAGCCTCTAAAAGTGTAGGGCTGTAAGGCGCTGGAGTATCTGTAGTAGTGATGCGCTTGATCGGTGCGTCGAGGTAGTCGAATGCCTCCGCTTGTACTTTATAAGTAATCTCAGTAGAGATAGAACCTAGCGGCCAAGCCTCTTCAAGACAAACTAAGCGGTTTGTTTTCTTCACACTTTCGATAACTGTTGCATAATCGATCGGACGAACGGTCCGCAGATCGATAATCTCACAAGAGATGCCTTCTTTTGCAAGAATGTCTGCTGCTTCGTACGCTGTTTTGATGATCTTACCGAACGAAACGATGGTTACATCTGTACCCTTGCGTTTGATGTCAGCAACACCGATTGGCAAAATGTACTCGCCTTCTGGAACTTCGCCTTTGTCTCCGTACATCTGCTCACTTTCCATGAAAATAACAGGATCATTATCACGGATAGCACTCTTTAATAGACCTTTTGCATCGTAAGGGTTCGAAGGAACGACAACTTTTAGCCCAGGACAGTTCGCGTACCAGCTTTCGAACGCTTGAGAGTGCGTTGCCGCAAGCTGACCAGCAGAAGCTGTAGGACCGCGGAATACGATTGGCACATTGATCTGACCACCTGACATCTGCTTCATTTTAGCAGCATTGTTGATGATCTGGTCGATAGCAACCATTGAGAAGTTAAAGGTCATGAACTCTACGATTGGGCGTAGTCCGTTCATCGCTGCACCTGTAGAGATCCCGGCAAAACCAAGTTCCGCAATAGGTGTATCAATGACGCGTTTTGCACCAAACTCGTCGAGCATACCTTTAGATGCCTTGTAAGCACCGTTGTATTCCGCAACTTCTTCACCCATTAGATAGATGTTCTCGTCGCGGCGCATTTCTTCACTCATGGCCTCGCAAACGGCCTCTCTGAACTGAATCGTTTTCATAGTAAAATATGTGTCAGGTCGGCAAATATAATATCCTTTGGGGAGGAATGGGAGAAAAATTGGCGATGATGGAACCAATTTCACTTTTCTATCCGACGTTCGTTCAATAAACCCCGCTCAAGCCTATAAAGTTTGCAAGAAATTTCAATCGCGGATAGATTTTCTATAAAACTGCGATGAAGATGTTCAAGGAGCTTGGATATGTTATGCACGCATAGTAATTTGGTGGGCAACAAATGAAACCATCATATCATGGATATTCTCGTATGTATTAGTCATGTTCCCGATACCACAGCGAAGATCAACTTCACTGCGGACGGCAGCAGTTTAGACGCATCAGGAGTTCAGTTTGTGATCAATCCTTACGACGAGTTCGGTTTGACCAAAGCACTCCATATCAAAGAAGCTCAAGGCGGAACAATCACCGTCTTAAATGTTGGAGGGCCGGAAACGGAACCTACCCTTCGCAAAGCACTTGCTATCGGAGCAGATAAAGCAGTACGCATCAACGCCACCCCTACGGACGCTATCACAGTAGCCCAGAACATCAAGAACCACATTTCGGCGAATGCGTATGACCTTATTATTTGCGGTCAAGAAAGTATTGACTACAACGGCCAGCAAGTACCCGCAATGGTTGCAGCGATGCTTCGTTACCCGTTCGTAAATGCTTGTGTAGGGCTCGACCTAAACGGAAGCACTGCTTCAACCAAAGCAGAGATCGACGGTGGACACGCTTCCTACAGTAATGCACTTCCTATGGTGATCGGCGGTAAGAAAGGATTGGTTGAGGAGAAAGACCTCCGCATTCCGAACATGCGCGGTATTATGTCGGCACGTAGCAAGCCACTAAGTGTAGAAGATGCTACTAGTGGTGAGGCTCCGACGAAATCGGCAGCATTTGAAAAACCAGCTGGTAAAGCTGCGGTCAAAATGGTTGAACCGGACCAGATTGATGAGCTTGTACGATTGTTGAACGAAGAGGCGAAAGCCATTTAAATCAGAACCACATGTCAGTATTTGTATATGTAGAAGATTGGGAAGGCGCACTGAAGAAAGCCTCTTTTGAAGCAGTAAGCTACGCAAAAACGTGGGCAGACATGCTCAGCGTACCGGTTATTGCACTCGTTAGTGCCTCAGCAAATGACGCAGCCACTTTAGCAACATATGGAGCCGATGAAATACGCACTTTCGATGCTGTGAAGTCAGGTTTTGGAGTTGCGGAGCAGGTAAGCGCATTGAGCCAAGGCGCAAAAGGTCTTGTTGTTGCCGGAACCAATTTCGGTAAAACCCTAGCACCAGCTGTTGCCGCATTGAGTGGTGGCGCCTTAAGTACGAACACCATTAGCGAGCCTTTGCAGTCGTCTCCTCTACAGGTGAAGCGCGGTGCGTTCTCCTCAAAAGGAATCGAAACTATTGAACTCGATGCTACTTTTCCAATCATCAGTTTCACGCCAAACAGTATCGGCATTCAGGAGCGCAGTGCTTCGGGAGCAGTAAGTAGCGTAGATGCAACGGGATCGGATTTGATGGGATTGGTCGAGAAATCAGTGACCACAGGGAAAATCGCCCTTCCAGAGGCAGACGTAGTTGTCAGCGCTGGACGTGGTTTGAAAGGACCTGAAAATTGGGGCATGGTGGAAGAATTAGCCGATGTTCTCGGTGCCGCTACCGCATGTTCTAAACCAGTGAGTGACATTGGCTGGAGACCCCATAGTGAACACGTGGGCCAAACTGGCATCCAAGTCAACCCGAATCTGTATATTGCGGTCGGAATTTCCGGCGCGATTCAGCACCTTGCTGGTGTGAGTGCATCAAAGACCATAGTAGTAGTAAATACAGACGCTGAAGCCCCGTTCTTCAAGGCTGCAGACTACGGTATTGTTGGTGATGCATTTGAAGTTGTCCCCCGTTTGGTGGACGCCTTGCGCGCCTTCAAGGCCGCTCAATAATGCAAGAAAGAGAAATAACTGTAAAAGGATTATCCTACAGTCAAGGTAAATCAGGAGCTTACGCACTTATCCTCGCCGAAAAGGAAGGGAAAGGTCGTAAGCTTCCTGTCGTTATAGGGGGCGCTGAAGCACAAAGTATCGCTGTGGCCATGGAAAAATCTGTTGCGCCACCTCGCCCTCTCACACATGATACATGGTTCAATATGCTCAATGAGCTTGGTGCCCACATCGAGAAGGTTCTTATTCACCGACTTGTGAATGGAGTGTTTTTCGCCTCTATTCATGCTACCGGTAAAGATGGTGTGGCGCTCGTTTTTGATTCTAGACCATCAGATGCTGTGGCCCTTGCCGTTCGTATTCCTTGTCCCATCTTCGCCACAGAGCACATATTAGAGTCTGCCGGCATCACAGAACAAGAAGAAGCCGTAGCCGATCAACTCGAACCAGACATTGAAACTGAATCGCCTGAAGAACTCACGACGGAACAAACCTTAGAAGAACTCGAAGCCTTATTGGAAGAGGCTGTTGAAAACGAGGATTACGAGCTTGCTGCAAGACTTCGTGACCGCATCGAAAAACTACAATGATCTTACGCACATTATTAGGTATTGTTATTCTCACAGGACTTCTATTTCTGATGAGTTCACACAAAAAGTCCATCAATTGGTGGATGGTGATCAAAGGACTGGGGCTTCAATTCATCCTAGCCGTTGCCGTACTCAAGGTGCCCGGATTCTCTTGGGCCTTTGACCAATTTTCCATAGGTGCGGTCACCGTACTTGACTTTACCAAAGAGGGTTCTGAGTTCCTGTTTGGGGGGCTAATCACAAACACAGAGAGCTTCGGCTATCTCTTCGCGTTTCAAGTACTCCCAACGATCGTTTTCTTCTCAGCACTCACTTCCCTACTGTACTATTACGGCATCCTACAACGTGTGGTAAAAGTGATGGCTTGGGTCATGCAGAAAACGCTCAAACTCTCTGGTGCTGAATCCCTAGCAGCGGCTGGGAACATCTTTATCGGCCAAACCGAGGCACCACTTCTCGTCAAGCCGTATATCAAGAACATGTCACGCTCTGAACTCCTTTGTTTGATGTCAGGAGGAATGGCGACTATCGCCGGTGGTGTACTAGCTGCGTATATCGGCTACCTCGGTGGCGCCACAGAAGCCGGGAAAATCTTTTTTGCCAAGCACCTCATCACCGCTTCCATCCTCAGTGCACCCGCAGCAATTATCAGCGCAAAAATCTTACTTCCCGAAACAGAAGAAGTAGACGAAGTTGCTGAAATATCTCGCCGCTCAATGGGTTCCAATGCCCTTGACGCCATTTCTAATGGAACTACTGAAGGAGTGAAACTCGCAGTCAATGTCGGAGCCATGCTACTAGTATTCGTTGCTTTGGTGTATGGTGCGAACTATATCATGATCCATACCCTCGGGGAGTGGACGGGCTTAAATGCTTGGACACAAGAAATCACCAACGGACAGTTCGATGCCTTCTCACTACAATTCATTTTAGGCGCCATCCTCAGTCCTATCGCTTGGATCCTAGGAGTGCCCACTAGCGATCTAATGCTCGTCGGCCAATTATTGGGCGAAAAGACCATCTTAAATGAATTCTACGCCTACGTCAGTCTCACCGAGATGCGCGATCAAGGACTGTTCTCTTCCGAGCGCTCCGTAGTCTTAGTCACCTATATGCTTTGTGGTTTTGCCAACATATCTAGTATCGGTATTCAGATCGGTGGCATAGGTGTTTTGGCACCATCACGTCGTAAAGAACTCAGCGAGTTAGGCGTTAAAGCACTCATCGCAGGTACAATGGCATCATTATACACAGCAGCCATCATAGGACTACTTATCTAAGTCTTGAATCATGAGCAACGCCCTGGTGAACACCATAGACAAGGTTATTATTGGGGTCGATCCCGGTACTGTAGTTATGGGATACAGCGTTGTGCACATCGTTAAGGGCGAGATAAAGCCTGTCATCCTAGACGTACTTAAGTTCAATCCCAAACTAGATCACTATACGCGCCTTTCGCACATTTTCGAGGAGCTGAGTAAGGTGGTGGAACTTTACAAACCCGATGAAATGGCCTTGGAGGCACCTTTCTTTGGTAAGAATGTTCAATCGATGCTGAAACTAGGTCGTGCTCAAGGAGTATGTATGGCTACAGCACTATCGAAACAAATCCCCGTATTCGAGTACAGTCCAAGACTCATCAAGCAAAGCATTGTAGGAAATGGAAATGCCAGTAAGGAGCAAGTGAGTGGTATGCTTCAAAGCATGTATCCGGGCGTCGAACATAAATACTTAGATGCGTCCGATGCCTTAGCTGCTGCTGTTTGTCACCACAGCCAAACTACAGGTTTGCCTTCACCAAAACACGGCGCTAAAAAACGTTCATCTTCTACAGGTAAAGGAAAATCGTCTAGTTGGGATGCTTTTATTCAGCAGAATCCAGACCGCTTGAAATAGCGTTAGAGAGTTGTATGAATTCCTCCGGATTTAATTGTAATGGGGGATTGCTAAAGCTTAGTTCATGTTCCGCATGTATCGGTACTAAATGCAGATGCGCATGAGGAACCTCCATACCTAAAACCATACTTCCAATACGCTTACACGGAATCGTACGCTTCAAAGACTTCGCTACACGCTGTGAGAAGCGCATGAGTGACTGATAATGTGCTTCGGGTAACTCATAGAGCTCATCCACCTCAAGCTTCGGCACACAAAGCGTATGGCCCTTTTGAAGGGGACGAATGTCCAAGAACGCAATGTTATTCTCATCCTCTGCCACCTTGTAGCAAGGAATCTCACCTGCGATGATTTTGGAAAAGATACTAGCCATGGTTGCTTAGAAGCTCGTAGCGTTATGCTACAGTGATTTCAAGGATCTCGAAGTTCATGACGCCACGTGGTACCTGAATCTCTGCGATATCTCCTACCTTCTTACCTAAGAGACCTTTGCCAATAGGGCTACTTACAGAGATTTTACTCTTCTTAATATCCGCTTCTTTCTCAGCAACTAAGCTGTACGACATCGTCGCACCATTTGCTACGTTCTTCAACTTTACCTTGGTAAGCACACCAACCTTTGAAAGGTCGATATTCTCTTCGTCCAAAACACGTGCACCGGCAAGAGTATCCTCAAGTTTAGAGATCTTCATCTCCAACATTCCTTGAGCTTCCTTCGCAGCATCATATTCAGCGTTCTCACTAAGATCACCTTTATCACGAGCTTCGGCAATCTGGTTCGAGATTTTAGAGCGCTCCACGGTCTTCATGTGCGCCAATTCCTCGCGCAATTTCTTGAGTCCTTCTCTGGTGTAATAACTAACTGATGACATAACGTTTAGATAGGCTTTTACTAAAAAAGAGAGGCCCATCGGGCCCCTCTCCATAGTTCAAAGGTATAATAATTTCGAATTACAAGCTAATTCTAGCACCGATAGAGTGAATACCGCTAAAGGCACCTGTGGTTGCTCTGTATGCGTAATCGATCGCGAAACTTCCTTCGTCACTGGTCGGTACATCAAAGCTGAATCCACCACAAAAACCTGTAACGGCAGTTGTACTGAAGCCATCGGCGCGATTATCACGAGCAACGTATCCTACACGAACCTGGAAGTACTCCTTGAGGCTGTACTGCAGACCGGCATGGTAGGTATCTTTTTCAAAGGCATTAGAGCTGAAGTTCAGCGCTGCAGTTACCTTACCGTTTTCTAGGAACCAATCGTATGAACCACCAATGCTCAACTGAGTAGGCAATTCAAAGATTGCTGAGCGACTCTCGAACGTTTGAGAGTACGCAACACCATAAGTAGGAACAGGAAGCGTTACACCGAATCCGTCACCTTCGTACGTGATACCAGGACCAACGTTGCGAAGTGTGATACCAAACTTGTAACGGTCATCGTCACCAGTACGGTACTGTACCCCTGCATCGAAGCATACGCCACTTGTATTTAAGTTCGAAATAGTACTACTGTACATTTTTACGTTAGCACCACCGTAGATGTTCTCTGTGAACTTCTGAGCGTAGCCCAGGTTGATGATCAAACTTTGCGGGGAGATGGTTGCACCTGTACCCTCCGGCTGATCTTCTGTAGTTACTTCCCACTCGCCGTAGTCGAATGCGCTAAGGCCCATGGTCAATACACCCACGTCACTAACGCGCTGTACTAGTGTTGCACTGTTCATTTGAATGCCAGCACCCACCAACCACTGTGTGTTGTTAAAGGTCACCTCTGTTTGTCCGCTCGCCGCGATACCCGCAATGTTTACAAAAGTTGCATCCATGCCAGAAGCACCAGCTACGTTGACTCCTCCCCAACCTGCAGAACGTGCAAACGGGTTAATTAATAATTCCGATGCTCCCGCAGATCCAGCACGCTGCGGATTACCTGCAAATGCTGTAGTTGCTACTGCTACTGTTAGGAGGGTTGTTATAATTGATTTCAATTTCATCTTTTTCACTTCTTAGAATGAGTTCAAATCCACCGGACGCAATGCTCCGAACCACTTCACGACCTTCTCACCGAGATCACCCGCGTCTACGTGGATGATGTAAACGCCCGATGCGATCGGCACGTTGTAGGTGTTTTTCAAATCCCATTCTAGGTAGGTCAAACTATTGTCTTTTCTCAACTGACGAATCAGCGTACCGCTTGGCGTAAAGATGCTAATGGTACACACCTCAGGGAGGTTCGTGATTTTCACGATGTTGTCCAGCTGAGATGATTCGTAAGAGCTGAATCCGTAGTACGGGTTAGGCACCACTCGGATGGTTTCAAGCGCTCTACTACCTACGGTATCTTGGTACGTACCAACAGCAATGTTGCTTGTGTTGAACTCGAATTGTGGGTTACCACCGTTAGGAGCATCAGCGAGTTCTTCATTCTTGTACGATGTGTTCACACGAATACGAACTCTAGTTTCCGTTGGAAGCTCGGTATACGGATCAAAGCTCAAGCCACGACGTAGCGTTGGGACGCTCGTCCAGCGACAAGCTCTCCAGAAATTCGCTTTTGCGATGTTTCCTAAACCACCTGTCTTAACAAGGTCTTCCATAATGTCTTTAAGCGGCCAGTTGTCGATGTTGTCACCTTGGTACTGAAGATCCACTGTGCTACCACCAATCACGTCTTCATCGGCGAACACATAGATATAGTGCTGTCCACCAAATACATAACCACCATTGACGTTATTTCCTGGAGCTAAGAAATCGCGATCTGTCGGATTCCATAACATGTCATTTCCGTTTTCACCTGGCAACCATGAATTCTCACCGAAGGCCATATTCAGACGTTTTCCAGTTTCTACGTCAATCGCATACCCTGGGAAGTACGACCATCCTGGCTCAATGCCTGGAGCGCGTTTAAGCGTTCCGTTCGCTTCCAAGGTCCATGAAGTGTCTTGACGCTGGGTGAATTTCTTATCACCATGCTCGCTCAATGCAGCTTCTTCAGCCAATTCAAATACAGGAACACGTGTCCACTTCGTGTAATCAGAAGTGAAAACAATATCTACCGAGTGTAGATCTGCTGCATCGTTTAAGTTACGACCAATCGATACCGCAGGTCCCATCCCATAGTTGTTAAAGCCGTTCACCACTGAACGGTTGTTTGCTGAAGCATACATGTAAGGTCCCCAAGTTCCATCCACGATGTTCTCGAAGAAGCCTTTTGCATCACCGTCCTGATCTGGATACAACGTTGCCGGCTCTTCAGTCGGGAAGCTATTTGTACCGGCTAAGATCCAGTTGTACGGAGTGTATGATTTGTCATCACTAATACCCGACCACCACTCTTTGGATGGATCGTCGTAAATGATTTCAGAGGTAATCACACCGTTATTATAGGTGCCGTCGTCATCACCACCAGGTGATTGTGCCTGTTGCACTGCAACAGACAGACCTAAATCTGGAATGATTTGCTCATTGTAGAATGAGATAGTCGTATCTGAATTCGCCACTACGTTGCCAGACTCATCTGTAATGCTCCAGTTCGCCGTTTGGTTCGGTGCATCAAACGTTAGCGTATACTGCCCTTGCTTAACCTCTAACGGATCTACTACTTTGATTGCAACTGGTCCCATACCACCCATGTAAGTAGGCTGACCGTTTGAATTACCAGCGAGAATATCCTCTACATACTCAGGAAGAAGTTCGAGTTCTGCACCACCGTTACCGACACCATCTAGGCGAGTAATTTCTGGTCCATCACCGTATTCTGCTACTTGGATCGTACCACCTTTTTCAGAGTCAATCTGATGCGGGATAGCAGTATATGTTTTAATGTTACGACGTCCGGCTAGGAATGGAATTTTCTGTCCACCCGGGGCGGTAGTCGGATCAAATTCTTGGAACTGATTTTGTCCGTATGCAATCACGGTGAAGTAGTACTCGCGGTGGTTGATAAGCGAACGATCACCAGTTGCGAATTGATCTTCTTTTATTTGGAAGGACGTGAAGACACCAGAGTTGTTCGTATTTAACGTCATGTCCTGAGGAACCAAAGCGTTCAAGTCTGGATCTACCTCCCAGTTGATGAGCTGGGTGATGCCATTTTTGATATCGCTTTGAGCTACCATACGGCTTTGTGTAGGATCGTAGATATCTGAAATACTTACGTCTTTATTTGCCAATTGGAATACCTGGAACCCTTCGAATTTGTAGTCGAAGTAATCAGGATTTGCATTCAAGATAGAATCACGATCGTCTGGGCTCACTGTGATTAGCGGATCGCGCTCACGGTAGCTAAAACCTTCGTTATTGCTACCAGGACCGTACGTCAACTGAAGAATGATCTCGCGATCAAGCTCTTGAAGTTCTACATCTGGAGCGTCTGGACCGTTCAGAACCTGGAAACAGTTGTCGAATAGTTTCTGTGCCTTATCATCTGCAATAATCACCTTCTCTACAGAAGCAAAGAGGTCATTGTTGATCAAATCACGCTCCCAAACTACCCCTGTAGTTACGAAGTTAAGTGCACCCGGAGCCAATGAGAATGGACCTGCACTGTGCAAACCACGTTTATCCTCACGGTTTGCTGGAGACTCCCACCAATCAACTGGTTCGAATGGAGGGTAAGCACCCGTAGTATCGTAAGACATACCTGGGTAAGCAAAGCGTGTCGAAGTACCGTTACCTGAAGCGACGAATCCGTCACCGTTTCCTTGATCACCAGCACCAGAAGGCGTTTCGATGATCAGCTCAGATCCGTTTTTCCAGAGTGCACGCATGTAGTTGTAGAAGTGCGTAGCGTTATCTGGGTTACCAGAAATGTTCGAAGCGGTGTTGTTGTAATACATGAATTGGCTCATGATGATACGCTCATTCACACCCGTTGCAGGATCTTCAGGAACACATAATCCAGTTTCAGGATCTTTCACTCCATCCACACAACCATCACGGTCGTTATCCTGGCCATCAAAGTAATCTGCAAAAGGACCTTGGAAGAAGTCAAACCCTACCGCTGGCGGGTTCAATCCATAACCTAATGGACCTTCGTCATCCGTATCAGAGTTGTAACAGTACCCCAAACCACGTGCGATATCACAACCGATGATATCATCTACGTAGTTACCGAGATCCGGATCAAACCACGTAGAGAAATACGTGTTTGTCAAACGGAACGTTGAACGGTTAATAATGCGGTAGTTGTTGAATGTCATATTGTTCACCTCGTCATTTGTAGAGAAGGCGAATGCTTGAGCGCGGATTTCGAAACCTAGTGCACCTGCCTGTGACTCGGTGTGTACGTTACCACGGTCATTGTATACCCACCAAATAGTCTGGTCACCGTAGAGTACATCCGTCTCTTTATCGCGACAATCGTATTCCTTATCGATATCGTATGCAGGGTAATCAACTAAGTAATCGTATACTCCGTCACCATCGCGATCCTTAAATGGCGCTAGCTGATAAGGAAGCTCCCCATCTACACCATTACCTGGCCATTCTTTAATGCTCTCAGGAATCTGGCTTTCGTAGCCTGGAAAAAGCTCTGCATCGTTACAGTTTGGATCTTCCAAACACTCGAGCCAAGCTTTGTGTACATCTACTTCTTCGCGAAGTACGATCCAGTGACGGTCGTATTTATCACAAATTTCCTTGTTCGTAGAAGCGGTACCGTCAGTAGTCAGTGGACCTGGCCAGTAATCGTTACCTGCTTGACGGTAGGTCATGGCTGCCAGTTTCAACTGGTTACCTTCATCTACCCCACCGAGCCAAAGGGAACCGGCGAACATACTGTGCTTATTGGAACCTTTCGGCACCTCGTAACGCGCGGTGTTCAAATCCCACCACATGTCACCACCACCTAGGATGGTAGCACGTACGTTATTAATACTCAAATCACTTTGAGCTTTAGAAGGCTGACACAGTTCCTCTACAGTTTTAAACGAACCTGTTGTGTTCGCGCTACCTGTGTTTCCTGTAACATTCTGTACCTCACGTGCAGAAAGAGGAAGTGTGAAAGCGGTTGAAAGTAAAAGGAGGGCTACTCTTTTCATATACTAGTTTTCGAAACTTCTTAATTATAGACCTACGCGGAAACCGATACGGAGACGACGTGGCAAGCTGTACAATCCTGGATTCGCTAGACTCACATTGTAGAGGTCAGCAAAAGATTGTGCGTTCGTTTGGAACTGGACTGCATTTTGACCCTGAGGCGAGCTCAAGTATCCATCATCATTAGGAGAACCCGTGAATGAGTACACTCCTAAGATGTTCTGCGTATTCAGTGCGTTCAACACCTGAAGGTAGATCTCGAAGTTGCTAAATGCACCTTCTTTGAAGTTCCATACCTTATTTGCAGTTGCGTCAATACGGAAGCTCCATGGTAGACGCGAACCGTTAATATTACCAACGATCGGCGTTGCAGCATCGGTCAAACCAAAGGCAAGTGAACGACGCGTGTATGGCGTACCAGAGTTACCGTTAAGAACAAGGTTCACACCCGCATTCTCGAAGATGCGCTTACCGAACCATACCGGACCGTTGTATGCAGGACCTCCCGCGAAACGGTAATCCATGTTCATTACAACCTGGTGGCGTGAATCGTAGCTCAAAGGCAAGATGTAACGCAAGTTAGGCTGACCTGAACGTGCAATGTTTGCACCAGAGTTTGCACCAGAACCTGTACCATCAGCGAACTGAAGTGTGTAGTTTGCATTGAGACGAACATTACCAGTACGACGTAGATCGTAGGCGATGGTGTACCCTTTCACTGTCCCGAAATCCAAGTTACCGTATGCGATGTAGGTAATAGGATAAGCTTCGGTAAAGCTGAGGGTCTGCATCATATCACGCATTTCACGGTAGAAAGCACTGATTTTAAGCGCAGAGTTGTCGTTTAGCTTTTGACGGAAACCAATCTCGTAATCTGTAGTACGCTGAGGCTTCAAGTCAGGGTTTGATAGTAAGTTACCATTATCACCGTTCTCTAACTGGAGGTAGGTGATTGGGTTCATACGGTTCAGTCCTGGATCCGGACGCTGAACGAGGATGTCGTAGTGTGCGAAGAATTCCGCCTCATCTGAGATTGGGAACTGGAAAGAAACACGCGGAGAAACGGTCACCTGCGGCTCGTAATCCTTGAAGCTTTTGTTCGCTGTTACTGATAGTTTCTGATCTTCTACGCCTGGTTCGACCAAGAAAGGCTTGATACCACCACTGATGTCAGCGATATTTTTAGGGTTGGCTTCTACCTCTCCTTCTGCTGTGTACCACGTAAATCCTTCACGGTATCCGACAATCGAAGTAGGGTTTTCTTGATCATCTACATATACCACAGCATTTTCGCCGATACCTTCAGGAATGGAGTGACCTGCGAGCGCTGTTGAGTTAAGATCACCTACTGTGTAGGCTGGGTAGAGTACGAAAGGATCTGCTAAAACAGGCTGGTTGGCATCGAAACGGTCGACACGTACACCAATGTTGAAGAAGAGATCTTCAAAGGTGAATTGGTCCTGGATGTATCCCGCCATGTAAATAGGTTCAAAAGCTCCTACCATACGGTTACTGTTTCCTTGCGCATCTGTTGCGAAGAAATCGTTCAATGAAGGGCGGGTTGAAAGCTGGTTTCCTTTGTAATCGAAACCATAGTAGCTTACATACTGACCTGAACCGATGTTCAATAGTTCGTTTGCAGAGAACATATCTAAAGAGTAGGTCTCTGGGTCGTAGCTGTCAATGTCTAACCAATCCGTTCCGTTTGGATCCATATCTAATTTTTCACGCAAGTTGCGGTCGAAAGTTCTTGGCTTATCTGAATCAAACAAACGTGGGTAGCTCAACGTGTCTTGGAACACACCGTTGTTGTCATAAGACGCGATCGGGTTGTTCAAATCAAGCTCGCGGATCGCATCGTTTTGAAGTAGACGCATGAGCGTCCAAAGGCCAGTTGCACCTAGGTTCCAAGAACGGTCGAAACGTTGCTCGTATTCGAAACCTACAATAAGTGAGTGGTCCTTAATATCAAATGTTGAAGATGCCGTGATACGGAACTGGTCATTCAACAGCTTACTGTAGCTCGCCTGGTTTGCACCGACGTTACCCCATAAACCATATACAGAAGATGGCTGATCACCGTTCAACAAACCACCACCAGCACGAATGCTTTCAAGTGAGACGGCGTTGTTAAAGATGGTGTTTTCATCTACGAAGTTGAAGAAGTTTGACGTGTAGTTCGATAAAATCGGGTTGCGATCTGATGCTTGGTAATCTACATCAACCGATTGCCATACTGCTTGAGTATACGCATCCAGAACCTTCCCGTAGTTCGGATCGTTCGGGTCTTTGATGGTATCAGAGCCTAACGTGTAGAGCGGACGGTAGGTCGTGGTGAACTTACCGATATGACCGTAATCGAAGAAGTTTTCACCATGACGTGCATCGCGAGTGATTCTGCGGTTACGTGTAAAGTCCATTTGCAGCGTGTAGAACGCATTGCGAATTAAAGACGCAGAGGTGTCAGATGAGTTTCCGAAACGTTGCTGGAAGCGAACATATGTAGACCAGTCTTCAGAGAATGACTCCGCATTGTTCGCGTAGTTCATAAGCTCATTGAATCGGCTACCGTTCATTCCTTGATTCATGTTGTAACGGCCACCAATCGTCAAGGTGGTTTTCTCAGAGGTTACGAACTTCAAGTTACCTGAAAAACGGAAGGCAGTACGCGCTACGTTTTCGCGGTAGTTCTGAGTAACAAGATCGTCAGCGGTCAAGAAATCTGCTGCACTCAATACACCGAAACCAGACGATGCAGGAACGAGTGGATTTGCTTGGAGCTGCGCCAATTTCTCGTCGTTTACCTTGTATGTAGGTAGTGAACGCGGCGACCCGTCTCTGTTGTACTGGAATTCTGAGGCTAGAAGGAAACCTACTATAGGCTGACCTTTTTTACTCTTAATGATTGGACCACCTAATGTAAGTGCGCCCAAGTTGTAGTGGTATTGATCGAACACAGAGCTCGTTAAAATCTCTGAGGAACCAAAGTAGTAAGGTGCAGGGCCTTTGGTCGTCGTAGAAATCACACCACCAGTAACATCACCGTACTGTGCTGGAAGACCACCCGTGATCACCTCTGTTTGCAAGATCGCATCACGAGGTATGTTGACATCACCACGAACCTTAACACCATCGATGAATACAACGTTCGTTGAAGAACGTGCACCACGAACGTTGAACGATCCGCTACCGTCTTGCTGGAATACACCTGCAGTGGTACCTACGATCTGGCTCAAATTACGGTATGGAAGGTTTTTGATTTCCTTAGAACTAACGATGTCGGATGTTTTCCCGGTTTCGATCAGCTCTTCTTGAGCGGTGACCGTAACCTCTTGGATCATCTGGCTTTCGATGCTCATGTCAAAATTGACCACTTTTGGCTTACCTGAATACACGGTAACTCCATTGAGATTGAAATCAGCGTAACCGATAAAGTTACAAGTCAGGTTGTACACCCCTGCATTTACAGGGTTGATGTTGTACTTTCCATCAAAATCCGTCGTTCCTGTTTTAACAACCACATCCTTATCTTTAACGATAATAGTCGCAAATGGAATGACTTCGCCGGTACGCTTGTCCTTAACAGTTCCTTTTAATGAACCTGGACGTGTTTGACCGAAGCTGATCGCTACGAATAGAGTCAAAACAAGCGTGAGTATTCTTTTAACCATATGTACTGGTTTTACGTTTGGGTTACAAGTTCGTAAATATAAGAAGTAGAGGCCGAGTAGCGACATGTAAAAAGCCCCTATATTGCATTCTATGAAGAAAACGAATTTAACACTGATAATCAAACGATTAACTCTCGTTTTTGCGGGAATAATTGGCTTACAAAGTTGCAATACTACAACAGTTCAGTACGACATTCCGGAACCTTTCGTCGATGAAACAGTCTATTTGAGTGACCCATCGAGCTTCAATTTGACAGTGATTGGGGGCCAATTACTACTTCCGTCTGCCGGTCACGCAGGGATACTCATCTACCGTAGATCCTACGACCAAGAGTACTATGATTTTGCTGCATATGAGGCTGCATGCCCAACGCATTGGGCCGATGGTTGTGGTACACTCAGTTCATCCAATGGCGACCTGTATTTCACCTGCGGTTGTGATGCTCATCAGTATCAGCTTTTGGACGGTCAAAGCACCGATACTAGCTACACCTTACCGATCAAAGAGTACCGCTGTCAGTACGATGGCGTGAATATCATTCGTATTTCGAATTAAGTCGATCACGTCCATTTCTTGGAATTAAAAAAGCACCTGCCGCGTGAAGTGACAGGTGCTCTTTTTTGTGGGGTTCTACAAAAATTGAAATCTATACGAAGGCGTTTTCTCCCGTAACATCCATACCGGTGATTAACAGGTGAATGTCGTGGGTTCCTTCGTAGGTCACTACGGATTCTAAGTTCATCATGTGACGCATGATAGAGAAGTCACCTGTAATGCCCATTCCACCTAGCATTTGGCGTGCCTCACGAGCGATTTTCAATGCGATTTCTACGTTATTTCTCTTGGCCATAGAAATTTGAGCAGTAGTGGCACGACCTTCATTTTTAAGCTGACCTAAACGCCATGTAAGGAGTTGTGCCTTGGTGATTTCTGTGATCATCTCAGCCAATTTTTTCTGCTGGAGCTGGAAGGCAGCGATGGGTTTGCCGAACTGGATGCGCTCTTTGCTGTAGCGCAGTGCGGTATCATAGCAATCCATGGCTGCTCCTAGAGCGCCCCAAGCGATGCCGAAGCGGGCGCTGTCTAGACAAGAAAGTGGTGCGCCTAGACCGTTGCGGCCAGGCAGTAGGTTTTCTTTGGGTACCTTAACGTTGTCGAATACCAATTCACCCGTTGCCGAGGCGCGTAGCGACCATTTGTTATGGGTTTCTGGCGTAGTAAATCCTTCCATACCGCGCTCTACGATAAGTCCGTGAATGCGGCCCTCCTCATTTTTAGCCCAAACGACTGCAACGTGACAGAAAGGCGAGTTCGAAATCCACATCTTCGCACCATTGAGCAAGTAGTGGTCGCCCATGTCTTTGTAGTTCGTGGTCATGCCGCCGGGGTTCGAACCGAAATTGGGCTCGGTTAATCCGAAAGAGCCGAGGTATTCTCCCGTGGCCAATTTTGGCAAGAATTTGCGCTTTTGCTCTTCGCTACCATAGGCGTAGATTGGAAACATCACAAGTGAACTCTGCACTGAACACGTTGAGCGAATGCCCGAATCTCCGCGCTCTACTTCTTGCATCATTAAACCGTAGCTGATGTGATCTAAGCCTGCTCCGCCGTATTCTTCAGGGACGTAAGGTCCGAAAAGACCTATCTCTCCCATCTCTTTAACGAGGTGCTGCGGAAATGCTGCGCGTTGTGCGTAATCTTCAATGATTGGACTTACGCTCTTTTTTACCCATTCGCGCGTCGCATCGCGAACCATCTTGTGCTCATCGGAGAGCATTTCATCGAGTAAATAGTAATCGGGGTGGTTAAAAACGTCCATATATGCTTCTGTTATTTCTATATTTGGTAAAGACCGGTGTGAAATTAAACACAAAATCGGTTTTGTTGTTACAAATAAAACAGACTTTTATAGCCACCCCCTATCTTAACACGTATTCAGATGAAAAAAACACTACTCCTCGCCGCAATGTTCGGCATTGTAACCTATTCCTACACGAACAGCGGAGGTTCGCCCAGCGGAAAAAGCGGATCGCCTGCTTCGAACGGCCAGACGTGTACTTCGTGCCATAGCGGCGGAAGTGCCTCAGGATCAGAAGTGGTCAGTATAGAATTTTCAGCGGATACGGTTGGTGTCGGTAACACTGCGAATGTGACGGTGAGTGCGAATTCAGCGGGAGCTTCTACTAAAATTGGTATGATGGCGAGCGTAGAAGACGCAAGTGGAACGTTGTTCACACCTAGTAATCTAGGTAGCGGCACAAAATTGGTCGGAGATTATGCTTCGCACAACAGTAGCGGGACCTCAGCTTCGAATGGCACGCAATCATGGACCTTTGACATTCCTACAGACAGCAACACCCCGGACAGCTTGACTGTGTACACCGCAGTCAACTTTACCAATAGCAATGGAACGACAAGCGGCGACTATGTGATCACAGCAAGTAAGACGTTGTATTTGTTTGAACCCTTTGCCGTAGAGGAACAAGATAAAATTGCCCTTAACGTGGGCCCGAATCCGGCTTCAGACGAATTAAGAGTGATCGCAACGGACCTCAGCGAGGTACGCTTGTACAGCACTACGGGTCGATTTTTGTCACTAGAGGGTTTGAAAGCGACCGATCAGGGTGAGGAAACTGTACTGGACGTGAGCCGTTTAGCTCGCGGAAATTACATCCTACACGCCGTATTTAAGGACGGAAGCACACACTACAAGCACGTAATTTTGCAGTAACTTTGCCGCTCTTATGAGCGCGAAGTGGATGTTGATTGCAGTTTTAGGTACACTCGGAGTAGTCCGGGTTAGCTTTCCTGCGTTTTTCACCCACTGGATCCGTGGCCAATTCCATCCGTTGTTCGACAATCGAAGCACTGTAGGGTTACACCTATTAATGTGGCTGGTGAGTGGCGTTTTCGGAGGAATCACCCTGCTTATTCTCTTTCCAAACAAGACGGTTTGGCACTTGTTAGCTGCTGTACCTCTTGCACTTATAGGTAGAATGCTACTGACTTTCGGTCTAGCGCTCTTGATGAGAGCAAAAGGAACGACTGTTCATTTTAGCAGTGGATTCTCATTCGCCGCCTCGGCCATGGTCTATGGATGGACGGCCGTTGTTGTACTATTTACGCTACTTCTAGGTGATCACTTTGCTAAATATGGCATCTGGTTTCTTGTGATAGGCCATACCCTTGGGTTGCTATGGTTTGCGTACTTAGCACCGGCCTTTCAAAATTTGAGAGACCACGGGTTACGATTGTATGCCATTTTGTACCTTTGCGCCCTTGAAGTAATCCCAATTTACCTCATTGTCAACTAACACCAATAATGACTAAAGAAAGACTCACAAAAGTAAAATCGATCTTGGTTTCCCAACCTGAACCGACAACGGAGTCACATCCCTTTTTCACCCTTGCAGATAAGCACAAGGTAGAGGTAGATTTTCGCTCTTTTATTCACGTTGAAGGCGTTACTGCCTCTGATTTTAGAAAAGAGAAGATTCAGATTCGCGATTATCGCAATGTACTCTTGACCTCTAAAAATGCTGTAGATCATTACTTCCGCATGTGTGAGGAGATGCGCGTTCAGATCAGCCCAGATACTCGCTATTTTTGTATTTCAGAGGCGATTGCTTACTACCTACAGAAATATGTAGTGTATCGCAAGCGCAAGATCTACCATGGGAACTTGAAGATTGAGGAATTGATCCCAACACTCAAGAAATTTAAGAATGAGAAGTTTTTAATGCCGTCTTCGGACAGTCTTAAGCCTTCCATTCCAAATGCATTGGAGGAAGCTGGTGTGAATTACACGCGCGCTATTTTATTCAATACCGTAGTGAGTGACCTTAGCGATCTCGAAGACGTATTCTACGATGTATTGGTATTTTTCTCGCCTTCAGGAGTGAAATCGTTGTACGAAAACTTCCCTGAATTCAAGCAAAATGACACTCGTTTGGCCTGCTTTGGACCAACGACTCAAAAAGAAGCCGAAGCGCACGGTTTGATTGTCGATATACCGGCACCAACCAAGGATGCTCCTTCGATGACTAAGGCGATCAGCGATTATATCAAAGAAGTCAATAAGAAGTAAGGAAAATTGTAATTTGAGGGCCCAACCGGAAGGTTGGGCTTTTTTTATGCGCAAGACTTTTTCAAAACAGGAGAAACTGACCAAAAAGGAACACTTCGATGCACTCTACAAAGGTGGACATGGAGTGAAGGCTTTTCCATTTTCGCTTCGCTATATCGAGGTAGAGGCGGAAGATGGCCCAAGGATTGCGCGCAAAGTTGCCGTGGTGGTACCGAAGCGTGGCCTGAAGCTCGCTGTACACCGCAACAGAGTGAAGCGACAGATGCGCGAGTTGTATCGCCTTCACAAAGACAAAATTTACCAAAGTGGTACCGAAGAGGCTTGGAGCATACGGTATTTGGGCAATCGCCTGAACGATTATGCGTTTTTAGAGCACGGGTACCTGAAACTTATAGAGTCGTACAATGAACAACGGAAAAAAGAATTGGAGTCGAGTGATGCGTAGTGGTGCAGTCGCAGCCGTTATGATGGTTGCGGGACTACTGATGAGCGCTTCGGCTGGAGATCCCTTCGAGACGAGTAAACAATTGGAGATTTTCACCGCGGTACTCAAAGAAGTACAGACGCAATACGTGGATGAGATCGGTGCAGAGCAGGCGGTCGGAAGTGCGATTAAGGGGATGTTGAAGGAATTGGACCCGTATACTGTGTATTATCCGGAGGATCAGATTGAGGATGTACGCCTGTTGCAGACCGGGGAATATGGAGGTGTCGGGTGTGTGATCCAAAAGATCGATGGAGCCATCATGGTTTCTGATGTGAACGATGCTGGGCCCGCTTTCAAAGCCGGGCTGCGTGTAGGCGATGTGCTGCAGTATGTAGGTGAGAGTTCGCTGAAAGGCAAAGAGATTAGTGATGTGAGCAGTTTGCTGAAAGGCACGCCGGGTACAACGGTGGTCTTGGGGGTAGAACGCTTTGGTTTGGAGCCTTTTGAATTGGTCTTTGAGCGCGCAAAAATCACAAAAGAGGCGGTACCGTATTATGGACTGCGTGAAGACGGGATTGGGTACATATACCTCGAAAGTTTCACCGATAAGGCCAGTCGCCAAGTTAAAAAAGCCCTGCAAGATCTTGCGAAGGAGTCGCCGAAAGGTCTCATTTTGGATTTGCGCGGCAATGGCGGTGGTCTCTTGATGGAGGCCGTAAAAATAGTCAGCTTCTTTACGGACACTAAGGACACGATCGTGAGTACACGCGGACGTGGTGGTGAAATTCAAGATGTGTATACGAATGCGGCCAAAAGCATTTTTCCTGAATTGCCATTAGCTGTGCTCGTGGACGGCGGTAGCGCATCCGCAAGTGAGATCGTTGCTGGAGCAATTCAAGATTTAGACCGCGGGCTGATTCTCGGCGAGCAGAGTTTTGGTAAGGGACTGGTTCAGCAAGTGCATGCCCTGCCATTTGGATCGCAGATGAAGGTAACCGTAGCAAAGTATTATACGCCCTCTGGACGTTGCATTCAGAAGGTGAACTACGATCGCGATGAGAACGGGAAACGCACCAAAAAATCTGCACAGCGAGTGTTCACCACTGCAGGAGGTCGCGAAGTTGTGGATGGCGATGGCGTCTATCCCGATTCAACGCTTACTGGAAGTTATTACCCGGAATTTGTAGCAGCACTTTCTGCAGAGGGATTGGATTTGAAATTTGCAGGTCAGGCCTTACAAAAATTGGACACGAACGCAGATGCTGTCAACTTTGAGGTCAGTGATGCGCTTTGGAATGAATTTTTATCTTTTGTTAAAGCAGCAGCGTTTGATTTCGAAAGCTTTGGTGAGCGCAGACTGAATGATCTCGCCGAGCAAGCTGAGTTCTTAGATTACCTCGAGCCTGAAGACATCGCGGCGATTCAAGAAAAGGTGAAAGCACGTAAGGGCGCGGTTTTAGAAAACGATGAAGAAGAAATTCGTGCGTTTTTGGCCGATTATCTCGTGCAGAAAAACTTTTCCCTACGCGGCGCGCTTGAACGCGGAATGCACAAGGACCTTGTCGTCCAAGGTGCCTCTGCACTATTGCTGGACACGGATACGAGAACGCAGTTATTGAGCGTTACTGAGTAGATGCACGAGCACTCTAAAGTTTTATGGTTCGGCGGTGCCCTAGGGGCCGCACTACTGCCCTTCGCAGCCCCACTGCTCAGTCCTGTCTATGGCCTGATCGCGCTGGCACTCGCTGTGGTTTTCACCGGGCGTTTTGTTTGGCAACCCAAGATGATCGCCGTTTTTGTCGCTTTTATTGCTTGGGAAATCGCTAGTGTATTTTGGAGCCCCTTCCCGAAACAAGGCTGGGGAGATGTTGTGATGGTATTGCCTATTTCCTTGATGGGCCTACTTCTAGGCGTTTTCAAAGTGGAACGTGGTACTTCACTGGTGCGCGATTGGATGGAACTATTTGCCCTGTCCACTGTAGTGAGTTGGAGCATCATCTTCTTTAGCAGCATCATAGAGCATGGGTTTGTGCATTATAAATCGTTTGAACTCGGCGGAAGATTAGGGGTGCACTTTCAAAGCATGTATCTGGTCATTGCGGCACTTATTTTGGAGCGTCGAATTTGGTCCGGCAGTAAGACGCAAGGCGTGGTGCGTGGTTTAGCGGTGCTGTGGCTGTTGTTCGGCGTAGTTACTTTGAGCGCTCGAATACACCTGATCGTCGTACCGGTATTGATTATACTGCGCTTTGGAGAGCTGATTTGGACACTGAAGGAGCATCGGAAAACCCTGACCGTTTTAGCGGCTTCAGTGGTGGTCGTCATGGGCGTACTGGTGGTTGCTTTGCCAGGGCCAAGGGGTCGCTTAGTCGACCTGAGAAATGAGATCCGTTCGATGGATGGAAAGGTAGACGGAAAGCAAACAAATCATCGGATTTTCATCTGGAAGTACGGAGTGGAAATTGGTCAAGAGCAGCCTTGGATCGGATCGGGAAATGGAGCGACGGAAGACCTTTTGCATGAAAAATTAAAGACGTGTACAGCTACATTTTACCGAGGCACTACCCCCTATTATTTGCATGAATTCAAATACGACGCGCACAATATTTGGCTGCAGAGCTGGACAGAAGGCGGCGTGATTGCAGTGGTTCTACTGGCGATGCTGCTGGGTTTTGGAGTGTACTGGAGCTCGGGCGTTTTGCGCTATGGCTGGATACTGATCGCGTTGAGCGGCACCACGGAAAGTGTGTTGGAGAAGCAGGCGGGCGTATTTATGCTGGCCTTTTTGATTGCTTTGACGCTGGTGGCGGGTAAGAAAAAATTGGTCTAGTCTTTAACGTAAAATCTAGGGACTCTAGCGCCAATTCCTGTAAGTACCTCATAAGAAATCGTTCCCTGTGCTTGTGCTAAATCTCCAGCACTTTGATGCGGGCCCAACAGTTCGACCTCGTCGCCTTTGTGCACCTGAAGTTCCCCGATGTCAACCATGACCATGTCCATACAAACTCGGCCGAGAATAGCGCAACGCTGCCCCTGAATATAGACCGCACCTTTGCCGTCAGAAAGGTGTCTGGACAATCCGTCCGCATAGCCCACAGGAAGTGTTGCATAACGTGTGTGGTGCGCTGCAGTGTACGCGCGACCGTAACCAATAGACTCACCAGGGGCGACTTCACCGATCTGAGACACCTTACAACGCCAAGAAATGACCTCTTCTAGTGGGGCGATGCCTTCATATGTACCTATTCCGTAGAGACCTATACCTAAACGAACCATGTCGTGCTGATGGTCCGTAGATCTGTGTATGCCGTGTGTGTTGAGGGCATGGGCAAGCAGCTTTGGGAAGTGGCTGCGAAGCGCTGCTGTGGTTTTTTCAAAGCGACTGAGCTGCAGCGCCGTAAAGGCATCGTGGTCGGGCTGATCTGCCGCTGCAAGGTGGGTGAAGGTTCCGACGACCCCAACACGCTCGTCTGCTGCGAGGCGCTCTGCTAACGACGGGATGTCTTCCGGGGCAAAACCCAGCCTGTTCATCCCTGTATTTATCTTCACGTGGACCTTGAGGGAGGTGCCTTGAGGGAGCTGGTCTAAGGTGGCAAGCTGACTTTCCTCAAACAATTCCACTTCACAGTCTGCCGCGGCAAGCATTGGGATTTGTTCGGGCTCCACGTTCAGTACCAGAATGGGCATGGTGACGCCTTGTGCGCGGAGGCTGAGGGCTTCCTGGGCATAGGCAACGCCTAGGTAATCGGCATGAATCTCTTGTAAGAAACGTGCGACCTCGAGGGTACCGGCACCGTAACTGGCTGCTTTGACCATGGCCATGACCTTGGTTTGTGGGTGCAGTACGGCTTTGAACTTTTGCAAGTTTCGGCGCATGGCACCGAGATTGATCTCGGCCCAAGTGCTGTGGTATTGCTGACGGAGCGTGGCTGAAAATCGTTCCAATCGGAATCTGCGCTGGCCTTTGACTAACACGGTTACTTGGCGCAGGTCAACGCCGCTGAATTCTGCCACAAGGTCTGCGACATCCTCCGGGTGTTGTATCCACCAAACGCGCTGCAAGCCGTACGATTCGACCAGTGCTTTTGCCGAAGCAGTCGCCTCCGGTGTAGAAAGATGACTGAGTACTGCCCATTTCTTGGGATGCGGCGCGCTACTGACCAATTCTTCCAAGGCCCAGCGCAAGGACTCAACATCTGAACTGTAGGTATCTTCAAGCACGTAGCCGCCCGATTGTGCCCGGTGCAGCTGCATGCGCATTTCCAACGGTTGGAGCCTAGAGAGACGCTCCCGAATTTTTTGCAGGTCCGCCCCCAAAAGCAAGGCTCCCGCGATTGCATTCATCGCGTTTTCGAAGTGATGGCCCGATGAAAACGGCAATTCCGGTACATCGTTCGGGTCCAATTCCTCACCGACTCCCCAGATCAAGCATTGCGGTACCGCTAGTCCCAAACTCTTGGCCTTATCGTACCATTTTCGTGAAGTAGCGATGCGTTCGCAACGTGCGAACAGCTGCCATTTTTCAGTGAATTTTTGGTCGTCGCTTTCAAAGTGCTCCTCGTGGGCGTCGCCCAAGGTGGTGAACACGCCAAAGTCGGGCTGCACCAGTGCTTCGTGCTGCTGCATGGTCGAAGGACGATCGATGCCTACCTCAATGATGGCTGCGCAGTGTTCAGGGGTGATGCCGCACAGGGTAAGTGGAACGCCAAGTTCGCTGTTAAAACTTCCTGGGGTGCGGTACCAGTCTACAGGTGTACCCGCTAATTCCATCATCCATTCCTTGACTACCGTTTTCCCGTTGCTGCCGGTGAGCGCTAAAAGTTTTCCTTGAAGGCTCGCGCGCGAACGGGCGGCCCAGCAACGAAGTACCTCGAGCGGATCAGGGTGAACGACAAATGCGGTGTTTGGATGCTGCGCTTGCCAGGGCGCTGGGTTGCGGCACACGATGACTTCGGCGCCGGCGTTGATGGCGTCGGGAATGTAGGCGTGGCCGTCTCCAGTTGCGGTGTGTAGGGCTATGAAACACGAAGGCCGGCCGCTGTGGATGCGGCGAGAATCAAAAGCGAAACGCTCAAAGCTCGCAGTGGCGTTGCCGTGGAGCTGAGCGTTACTCGCTGAGGCTATGTCAGCTGCGCTGATTCTCAATGTTCTTAGCGTTTAATTCGTTGTATATGACGCGGGAAACGGGCTCGTATTCACCGGTTTCGCCGAGCATGAAGGTGGCGTCACCTTCGACTTTGCGGTAACTGAAGTGGGCCGGTCCGCCAGTGCGGCGACAAATGGCGTGCAATTTCGTGACGTACTCTGCAGTAGCGAGAAGGTGGGGCATAGGACCGAAGGGACGGCCTTTGAAGTCGAGGTCGAGTCCGGCGATGACCACACGCTTGCCTTGGTTGGCGAGGTCGTTCGCGACTTGGATGATGCCTTCATCGAAAAATTGGGCCTCATCGATACCTACCACTTGCACGTCATCGGCGAGGAGCACCATGTTGGAAGAACTCTCGACAGGGGTAGAATGAATGGAATTTTTATCGTGGCTGACTACCTCGGTTTCATCGTAACGCACATCAGAGGCTGGCTTGAAAATCTCCACCTTTTGACCTGCGATCTGGGCGCGGCGCATGCGGCGGATCAATTCTTCGGTCTTTCCACTGAACATAGGGCCGCAGATGACTTCAATCCATCCGCCTAATTGTTGGTTAAATTCTACTCCGCTGTGAAACATGAGGTGAGATTAGTGCTACTTTTCAAAACGTTAAAGGTAGATAAATAAGAAGCAGAGGAAAAGGCTATGCAAGAGAGAAAACGAATCGAACAGGAATTGGCCACCCTAGCCCTTGCGGTGGGTGCAAAAAGTAACGAGGAAGCGACGGCAGCGTTGTGGGATTTGTATACCCAATTTGCGATTTTGACCGCAGAAGAGCGGGTTCGTACGGAAATTTCTTCGAAGCAAGAATCGTTGCAAGCACAGCTCGAAGCGCGGCTGAGTGCCCTGCAAAATGAATTGGCTGAAGCGCGGACCGAAGCGCCGACCGTGGAGGACGTTCGCGTGGTGGAATTGGCCCGAGAGGATTCTGCTCCAAAAGCGGCTCCAGAAGCAGCTCCAAAAGTCGTCGAAATAGCGCCAGCGCCGGTAGAAACTGCGCCGGAAGTGGTCGATACTCCTGCCGAAGTACCTGCTGTAGCACCAGAGCCTGCACCTGCAGAAGTTGCGCCTGCCCCGCCCGTTCAAACCACGATCGAAGAGGCGCCTGCCGTTGAGGAAGCTCCGGTAGAGGCCGAGGTTGCCGCACCTGAAACGCCAGCAAATGTGGTCGAGCGTGCCCAGCAAGGCGGTGAGAAAAAATCACTTAACGACCGATTCGCACAGAAGGCCCTTTCTTTCGGCTTAAACGACCGTATTGGGTTCACCAAAGCACTGTTTGAAGGGTCCGGAGAGGATTTCAATAGAGTCGTCAGCCAGCTCAATACGATGAATACCCTGGGTGAGGCCGAAGAATTTTTAAACACACACATCGCTCCGGAGTACGGATGGGATGCACAAGAAGAAGCTGCAGAGCGTTTCAAAGCCGCTGTGGCACAAAGATTTAGCTAGATGTCTGGAACACTGTTTGTCGTACCCACCCCGGTGGGCAACCTGGAGGACATGACCTTTCGTGCCATCAAGACGCTGCAAGAGGCCGACCTGATTTTAGCGGAAGACACCCGTACCACGGGCAAGCTCACGGCGCATTTTGAGATCGCCACGCCGAAGCAATCGTTTCACATGCACAATGAGCATAAGGTAGTGGACCGATTCATTTCACAGCTCCAAAACGGCAGCACGATCGCCCTAGTGAGCGATGCAGGAACGCCCGGGATCAGCGACCCTGGATTTTTATTGATCCGCGCAGCCGTGCAGGCAGGCGTTGAGGTGATCACCTTGCCTGGAGCCACCGCCTTTGTGCCGGCCTTAGTGAACAGCGGACTGCCCTGTGACACGTTTTATTTCGAGGGGTTTCTACCGCCGAAAAAAGGACGACAGACGAAGCTGCAATCGATCGCAGAAAGCACGAAAACAGTGGTGCTGTACGAAAGTCCACACAAGATTCTTAAAACCCTAGGACAGATTGTAGAGATCTGCGGAGAAGAGCGTCCGGTTTCGATCAGTCGCGAAATTTCGAAAAAGTTTGAAGAAACCCTGCGCGGTACTGCGGCAGAGGTGCTGAAGGTGGTTGAGGAGCGCGGGGGATTGAAAGGAGAATTGGTGCTGTGTATCGGGGCCTAATTTTACAACTATTCACCTGCGAATTTGTTAGAGAGACATGACTGAAATCAAAGCGCAAAAAATCACCGACTGGTTCCAAGAACCGACCACGAGTCCCCTGCTCATCGCTGGCCCATGTAGTGTGGAAAGCCCAGAGCAGGTGATGGAGACTGCCCAGCAACTCAAGGCACATTCGCCCATCTCTTTGCTGCGCGGTGGCGTGTGGAAACCGCGGACCAAACCGGGAAGTTTTGAAGGAGTAGGCGCTGAGGCCATGCAGTGGCTCATCGAGGCTGGAAAAGCCATAGACACTCCTGTGACGGTGGAAGTTGCCAATAGCGAACACGTAGAGGTTGCCCTGAAGGCGGGTGCCGACGTGCTCTGGATCGGTGCACGCACTACCGTAAACCCGTTTTATGTGCAAGAGATTGCCGAAGCGTTGCGCGGGGTGGATGTTCCCGTATTTGTAAAAAACCCCATCCATGCCGAGATCGGTTTGTGGGCAGGTGCGATCGAACGCTTCCAAAAAGTAGGCGTTTCAAGAGTTGCCGCTGTGCATCGTGGCTTCTTCTCTACGGCAAAGAGTGTGTACCGCAATGCGCCAGGATGGCAGCACAGCTTTGATTTACGCGCCCTGATGCCGGAGGTGAAGATCGTTTGTGATCCAAGCCATATCGCGGGGGACCGCAGACTGGTGGAGGAGATCAGCCAAGTAGCGATGGACCTCGGGATGGACGGACTGATGATCGAAAGCCACCGCAACCCGGATGGTGCACTGAGTGATGCCGCACAGCAGATCA